>OGZK01000694.1_pt1 | contig 33546 bp, 33 predicted proteins | sample 1576791 | NCBI WGS metagenome assembly OGZK01 (sample SAMEA3541556, study PRJEB24748) | human gut metagenome | biome: human gut; feature: human-associated habitat; material: faeces | place: China | collected 2012
CTTCATAGCGGACGGCGCACAGGTCTGCGGCGTGCTGCCTGTAAATATGCAGGAGGATAATATAAATATCCTTTGTATGCCGGGACACAAGGGACTTTTCGGGATCTCCGGCACAGGACTGATGATAACCGACGGCAAGTTCCCTATCTATCATATCATGGAGGGCGGAACGGGCAGCACTTCCCTTGAGCTGGAGCAGACCCCATTCCTCCCCGAGGGACTGGAAAGCGGCACGGTGAACACCGTGGGCATAGTTTCCGTAGGCGCAGGCATCGACTTTATAAACAGGTATGGTCATGACAGGATATCCGATCACGAGAACGCCCTTTGCAGCAGGTTCATAGCAGGACTTGAAAGGCTGGACGGCGTGCGGATATACAGGCGTGACAGGGCAAAATATCTTCCTATAGTCCTGTTCAATCTGGACGGCATTTTGCCCGAAGAAGCAACATCACTGCTCAGCGACAGGGGCTTTGCCCTCCGTGGAGGACTGCACTGCTCGGGTCTTGCCCATAAGGCGGCAGGTACGCTCCCAAACGGCGCTATCAGGTTTTCCCCCTCATGCTTCAACACAACCGTTGAAACGGATATGCTGTGCAGAGCTATCGGAGACATTTGCAGCAAAAGATAATTATCAAAGGTCGGAACAAGCTTCCGACCTTAGTGTTTGAATATAATAAACAATGACTTGTTAATAATTTCAGTGTAAAACTTATCCTTTAGCAGTATTTGTAACTTAACTGAAAATAAAAAGCAGAGATAATCAATCAAAAAGTGAATGTGAATACAGAAAATGTAAACCTGATGGTTAAGATATCGTTAATTCGAAAAATATGTCTTGACGGTAAAAAAACATCTGCACAGCTGTGTTTATAAAAAGTTTATCTTATGGGGACTGATGCCTTTTGCTGCGATACATATCTGCATATCTTGCTAAATGACGTATTATAGCCATTTAGAGACAAATAATATGAAAATTGAATTTAAATTAAAAATATATTATATAAAAATAATATTTATATAATATAAATCGGTAATATTATTATAATAAATAAATTTGTCCTGTCATGGTCATTTAAAAAGAAATATTGTCGCATAGCGCACACTTGACAGAAATTGTAATAAATGTTATCATATTGTCATAAATTAACGGCCGTAAATTGTACATATAGAGACGCATTATAAGGATGAGTGAGACAATATTCATGTACATTAAATATGTTGGCAAAGGAGCCAATATCGAAAGGATGATAAAATGTCTTCATTTGACAAAATAGCAGTTTGCGACAGTAAATACTGTTCACTGTATGATACTCTCACCGAGCTTGGATACAGCTGCGTCCGTACCCGACCTGACGCTGTCTCGATAACGTCAGCGATGCTCAACTCTGACCTTTCAGCATTTGCAGCAGATACCGGATCAATAGGAAAGGATGAACTTTTAAAGGTATTCTGCTTTTTCAAGAACATCGAGCATTATGCGCCATGTTTTATTATCACATCTGAACCTTCTGCATTTGACGAATTTGGCTTTGTCCATTGCTGCCGCAGGGAATGGGAATTTGAAGAGCTTTTGCAGAAATATTTTGGCCACAGAACGGCATCTTACACTAAAAAGCCTTCTTTGTGGACAGGCAGCCAAAGCGGTCTTGAAAGAACAGTTACGGAGATAATCCAGAAAATGGGAGTACCACCCAATGTAAAGGGTTACAGATATCTGCGTTCGGCAGTAATGCTCGCTACCGAGGATATGACCGTCCTTGACAGCATAACAAAGAGGCTCTACCCTACCGTTGCCCAGACCAATCAGACCACACCCACCCGTGTGGAGAGAGCCATACGTCATGCCATAACCACCGCATGGGACAGGCAGAACGGAGACAGCAAGTTCATTGAGGACAAGCTTCACTGTAAGATAAGCTTTGACGGCGACAAGCCCACCAATTCCGAGCTTATCGCACTTATAAGCGACTGCCTCAGGCTGTCGGAATATAAAGTATAACAAAATGCTTCCCTATCGTCTGATAAGGAAGCATTTTTTCTATTCGCTTTTTGCAGCTTTTGTTCCGTAGGTCAGAACAGTTCCGCCAAGCACTGCCGTAAGGGGAGCAACTGCCGTAAGACCAATGCTTCCTGCAACGGTGTGGACTATCTCAGCCGCAACGTATTTGTAGTTGAGGATATTCACAAGAGGAGTGCCCTGCGCCATAAATACCATCAGCATAGCAATGCAGCTCCCCGTGTAAGCCAGCAGCAGGGTTGTGCTTATAGTTCCCATGGCAGCCCTGCCTATATTCATACCGGAAATGATAAGCTCCTTGGCGGTTATGTCGGTTTTTTTTTGAGTTATCCCGTACATAGCCGAGGTTATATCCACAGCAAGGTCCATCATAGCTCCCAAGGAGCCGATGAAAATGCTGGCGGTAAAGATGCTTGTGAGATTTAGGCTGCCGTATCCGCAGTACAGCAGGCTTTCGGACATGGACATTACTGCGCCGTGTATCTTGAAAATGTTGGTGAACACCGCACCGCTTACTATTGGGTCAATGCCTTTGAGATACAGCGGAACAACTGCTTTCCACACCGCAAGTATAGTGATTATAAAGGAAAGCAGGGAGCGGAAGCCTGTTTTTCCTGCGGTGATTATGAGCAGTGCGGCAAATATCACAGCAAGAATAATCTCATAATTGAGCCTGTAGTGGTCTATCATTGCAGCGGAGAGTATCTCGCTGTCCCTGTAGCTGATGATGATAAGTGCCTTGTCCCCCTCAGCAAATATCTTGTCATTTTCATATTAAGCGGTTGTGCCGTCGTATTAAGTCATAACGTGAGACACATTTCAAAAATCACAACCAGAACTTCAAAGCAGCTCTCGCATCACACCGCCTGACTCCTGCCTATCCATGATTTTGGGTATTCCCCGACTGCACATTTCTTGACAATTCCACTACTGCACAGCCAAAGATGGTATCAATTCCCCTGGATGACTAACAGATTCACATAATCTGCCTTGTGAGATGCGTCATCGAACGTCACCAGGAAATTAATCGATTCCCAGGTGTACTCAATAAAGGTATCGCTCTGATCGTTCGGCTCTCCGTACTGTTCGATGTAAGAAGTCATCGTATCATCGTTCAGACCACAAAAGGAAATGCCGTCATTCATATCATCCACGATGATGCCAATAATCTCACTGTCCATGCGTTCGGGTTCTTTGCCCTGCACGAATACAGAACAGATTACTGTGTTGTATGTGGTACTTAGATCACATAGGGTATAATTATCAGGTTCGCTGTACAGTTTCGGCATTAGTATGAGCTCTTCGCTGAGTTCTTCTACCCGGAATGGGAATGTGAGCGCAATACCATTAATCTCAAGGCCGAGTGGATCCTCTGTCAGTGCCTCAACAGTAAGTGTATCTTCCTGCCCAATCTCTTCAGAATTCTGGGAAAGCACACTCTCTTCTGTAGCAGAGTTTGACAGCTCACTCTGCTTCCCGCATCCGCTCATCAAAGGAATAGCCAGCAGCACCAGAAAAGCTGCAATTGCTTGTTTCTTCATGTAGATTCTCCTTTCGTATAGCATCAAATAAAACATTCCTACAAAGCAAACACAGAATTTTGTATGTTAATATATTGAATATCCTAAATTAAGTATATGCTACTGCCTTAACAATATATATGGTACAAGTGTCACACGTAGTATACCACTTTGATGACATTTTGTCAACGAATAGTTTATAAAATTCAATGATTTACATATTGGATTTTTTCAGCTTGCTGTACCTGTCTTACAATGTTTGTCCGAAAACTTCTTTATGCCTACTGTCCTAACGGGCATTATTTCCTTTAATTTGTTTTTCATGTTTTCCTCTTTATTATTAAAGATAAGGCGAAACCCTTTCAGGCTCCGCCTTTTAAAAAATACTAAGCACCAATTAAAAACTATACAAAAAATTGAGCATAATCTTGCGTATATGGATTATGCGATGATTTTTTGTCTATAGTTTTATTGGTTCTTAGTATAAAATGAATGTTATTTCCGTGAAAAGGGCAGTAAAAAAGCCGCCTGAAAAAATCAGACGGCTTTTGAAATTATTTTCTGAATAAATCAGACACCATACTTGGAAGTAGAAACGGGAACGCCTACGCCCATAGTGGAAGCAACTGTGCAGGACTTGATGTAAGTACCCTTTGCAGCAGCGGGCTTAGCCTTAACGATAGCTTCGAGAAGAGTCTCAAAGTTCTCGGTGAGCTTTTCAGCACCGAAAGATGCCTTGCCGATGGGGCAGTGAATGATGTTGGTCTTGTCGAGACGGTACTCGATCTTACCTGCCTTAGCCTCAGTTACAGCCTTTGCAACGTCGGGAGCAACTGTACCGGCCTTGGGGTTAGGCATGAGTCCACGGGGACCGAGAACCTTACCGAGACGGCCTACAAGACCCATCATATCGGGGGATGCGATTACAACGTCGAAATCCATCCAGTTTTCCTTCATGATCTTATCAACGAGATCCTGACCGCCAACGAACTCTGCACCTGCAGCCTTAGCAGCCTCGTACTTGTCTTCCTTGCAGAATACGCATACTCTTACTTTCTTACCGGTACCGTTGGGAAGAACAACTGCGCCTCTTACCTGCTGGTCAGCGTGACGGGAGTCAACGCCGAGACGAACGTGAACTTCGATGGTCTCGTCGAACTTAGCCTTGGCTGCCTTGCAAGCGAGGTCAAGAGCTTCATTGCTTTCGTAGAGCTTGTTTCTGTCAACAAGCTTTGCGCTTTCAATATATTTCTTACCGTGTTTCATTATTTATTTTCCTCCTATCAGTGGTCAATCGGAAATATCCTCCCACTTTACTCAAGCTTAACTCAGTCAACAACCTCTACGCCCATGGAACGTGCAGTACCTGCGATCATGCTCATAGCGCTTTCAACGCTGGAAGCATTGAGGTCAGGCATCTTAGTCTCAGCGATCTTTCTGATCTGCTCCTTGGTGATCTTGCCGACCTTAGTCTTGTTGGGAACGCCGGAACCGCTCTGAAGGTTGATTGCCTTCTTGATAAGAACAGCTGCCGGAGGAGTCTTAGTGATGAAGGAGAAGGAACGGTCTGCATAAACTGTGATAACTACAGGAATGATAAGACCGATATCGTTCTTGGTTCTCTCATTGAATTCCTTAGTGAATGCCATGATATTTACACCGTGCTGACCGAGTGCAGGGCCAACAGGGGGAGCAGGTGTAGCCTTACCTGCTGCGATCTGAAGCTTGATTAAGCCAACTACTTTCTGTGCCATAATGCACACCTCCATAAATCGTATGCCGCATGATATCCATACGGACCAGAACTTTTAAATTAGAATTCGTCCGAAACCCTGACCTGGGAAATATCCAGTGTAGCAAGAGTTTCTCTTCCGAACATTGAAACGGAAACATCTACGGTGTTGTCCTCGGAGCTGATAGCCTTTACCTCTCCGATAAAGCCCTCCATAGGACCCGTGGTGATCTTCACCCTGTCTCCGATCTTGAAATCTGCCTCTGCAGCCTTTACGCCGTGATCTACGCCGAGAGCCGCAACCTCTTTCTCGCTGAGAGGAACAGGCTTGCTTCCGGGGCCGACAAAGCCCGTAACGCCTCGTGTATTTCTTACAACATACCAGCTGTCATCGGTAAGGATCATTTTCACCAGAACATAGCCGGGGAAAATTTTGCGCTCTACCTCACGCATTTCGTCCTTGTCATTTTTTTCCATTACCATTTCGGTAGGAACTCTGACTTCGGGAATGAGATCGTGAAGCTTACGGTTTTCCACAACCTTAAGGATCGTCTGAGCAACCTTGTTTTCGTATCCCGAGTAGGTGTGAATAACGTACCATTTTGCTGCCTCTGACATATTTTCAACCATCCTTTGTAGTATTTTTGAAAACCGTTTTCAGAAAATCAGCCTACCAGATTAAGAAGACCCTTGAGTGCGGCTGCGAATGCTGAGTCGATTCCCCAGATAGCCAGACCGCTGAATATCATTGCAACAAGAACGACTGAGGTGTTGTTAACGACAGTTTTCTTGGAAGGCCAAACGACCTTCTTGAACTCACTCTTGAGATCCTTAAAGTACTTTACAACTTTGTTAGGCTTTTTGACTGTTTTTGCCTGAGGCTTCTTGGCAGGCTTGGTTTCTGCTTTTGCTGCGGACTTCTTATCTGCCATTCAAATCAGCCCCTTACTTAGTTTCTCTGTGAAGAGTATGCTTCTTGCAGAACTTGCAGTACTTGTTCATCTCAAGTCTGTCGGGATCGTTCTTCTTGTTTTTCTTTGTGTTGTAGTTGCGCTGTTTGCACTCTGTGCAAGCCAATGTTACCTTTACTCTCATATCGGCACCTCCTGTTAATACTGTTTAGGAAAGACAAATTCTTTCCACTGCCTCCCTCTCTGACGGAATGCCCGTCCATGGGGGTGCGCCAAAAATAAGCGCAAAAAAATAAACCCCATAAAGAGGTATTTTTATCATAACATATAGAAATCGTTTTGTCAAGCCCTTTTTTCAAATTTTCCCCCGCTTGTGGGACAAAATCCACGGGAATTTTTTCATGTCATGTTATTTTGTATTTTATATAGTATATCTTTAGGGCGATGTTGATAAAAACTGTCAGCCAATCCACAAATGAAATACACGGCGGTAAAAGCACACATTTATAAAATTGCTCTCATATAAAAAAGAACAGCAAATAAAAGAACGGGGTGAAGCAAAGCCCGTAAACGTGGCTATATAAGTGAGTGCAAATAGATGAACGGGGTTCGGACACGGCGGCAAGCAAAATGTAGGGGAATAAAAAACGGATGGGAATAGGGGTGTAAGGAAGAGTGAGTGCTTGCCTTTTGCAAAGGCACGGAGAAACCATCAGGGGGAATGGGAATGCCGTTTTTTGCCCTTGCTTTAGTTTAATTAACCTTTGGTTAATACTTCCCACCTGGTGGTGTCTCCTTTGCATTAGGTACGGACAGATTAAAATGGTATGCAGATATGTCCGTACCTGCGCCTATCGGCGGAAACTGAAATCGCCGTTCCTGACGGAACATCTCTCAGTTTCAAGCCGCCTGCATAATAAAGTTTTTAGTTTATTTGAGATATTATTATCATTTGTGAGACTTTGAATTTTCGGTGCAGGCGGCTTTATGGATTTTCTTATTTGTCCGCTGTCGGTTTGATTATTCTTACCGCAAACGAACGGATTTCGTAGGTAAACGTAGTTTACCACTGCGGCAAGGGCGACAAGGTGGCGCCGCCCCCTTGACCCCTGCCACCTTTGAAAAGGTGGACTAAACTTTTTACCTTTGTGTTTGTTTGTGCCGGCTCTTTTAATAGTCTGCTGAGCTTTTACTTCATAAACACAAATGAGCGGAGATTGAACAGATCTCTTGCCTTGAAATACTCCCCTGTCCAGCCGCTGTAGGGTGATGATACCTTTAAATATACAGCGTGCCTTCCCGTTACGCATTTTACGGGGCAGGTGATGATTCCGCCGTTTCTGCCCACATCAAAGGAGCCTATCTCCTCATCGTCCGCAAAGATGTGAACGGTGCAGTCACAGCCGCAGCCGATGATATCAGCTGAAAATTCCATATTTTTTCCCGTAAAGTCATCGCCGAAATCATAATATTTGTAGCCTATTTCGCAGCCGTCTGTGATATTGATTATGACCCTCTCAAACACATTCTTTTCGATGATGGTTGCGCCGCCTTTAAGTACGCAGGCAATATCAGCGGGAGTTATCTCATAAGGATTGAGTGTCTCTTCAAATCCGAGAGAGGTCATTTCCACGGGCGGGATAGTGCCGTCGGGGAGAATTTCGATTCTTTCCACGCAGCCACGCCTTGACATTATTGTGCCGTTGGTCATTCTGTGGTAGAACACATACCACTGACCGTTTATGCAGGCAACGGAGCCGTGGTCGTTTCCGCCCGGGTAGTCAACGCCGTTATCCACGATATAGCCACGGTATGTGAACGGGCCTGTGGGTTTATCGGAGGTGGCATATGCAAGGCGGCTTCCCTGCTTTGGTGAATAGATGAGATAATATGTGCCGTTTATTTTTCTCGGCGAGCAGGCCTCAAAGAACAGGCTTTCCTTTTCCGCAAAGCCATGCTCCTTGTCGGGAACTATGGGGATAATGTGCTCGATAACGGTATCGCCGCTTATCTCGTACATATTCTGGGAAACTTCCGCCATAAAGGAGCGTTCAAAGCCGCAGTAGATATATACTCTGCCGTCGTCGTCAACAAGCACGCCGGGGTCGATGAACCAGCCGTTACAGCATATCTCATCGGGAACGGTGTATTTATATTTGCTCAGGAGCTTGAAAGGCCCCTCGGGACGGTCGCTTATGCCTACGCAGCCTGTGGCGTTGATGATATACGCATATAAATAGTATTTGCCGTCCTTTTCCACAACATCGGGAGCATAGAGCTGATTGTTCTCCCCTGTCCAGTCGGTGCTTGCAGGGTGATCTTTTTCTGCTCTTGTGCGGAATATTTCGCCGTGGCAGGTCCATTTTGACAGGTCATTGAGTGGGGCGCTCCAGCATTTGAGCACATAGTCGCAGAAGCTGTCCGAGCCTGCGTTGTCGTGGGAGCCGTAAACGTATATGCGGTCGCCGAAAACTCTCGGCTCGCCGTCGGGGATATATTCCCACTTGGGAAGGTATGGATTTGACATAAGAAACCGTCCTTTCGTCAGCAGGACGGTTACTCCGCCATACTGAATTTTAAAGTGTATTTATAACGTCCTCGGCGATCTGATCGGGAGTAAGGCGGTTTGCTTTCATTACCTCACCTGCGTCATATCTGTCGAGAAATTCTTTCCTGAGACCGTAGCACAGTACCTTCATATCGGAATTGCCGTAGAAGCGTGCGATTTTCTCGCCGAAGCCGCCGTTCAGGATACCGTCCTCCAGAGTGATAACAACGGAGTGGTCTGCTTTCAGCTTTTCCAGCAGTTCATCGTCTGTGCCTGTGATAAAATAGGGATTTATGAGAGTGGGCTTTTTGCCTGTTCTGCTCTCAATAGCCTTTGCTGCCTGCTGACCGAGACCGTAGAAGCTGCCCAGTGCGATTATTGCCACACTGCTGCCCTGCTCGGTGACTTCATACTTGTTGAGCTTGCTGAAATTCTTTGCTACAGGCTTTCCGTCGGAGATAACGCTTGCGGGAACACGGACTGCAACGGGGTGTTCGTTCTGTTCAACAGCCCAGTCTATCATGGCAAGATAATCTTCTTTGGTAACGGGAGCAAGATATACAAGGTTCGGGATATTTGACAGCATTGGGATATCAAAAATTCCAAGGTGAGTTACATCGTTCATTCCGTAAACGGAAGCAGCAAACACTGCAATAGCAGCGGGATTGTTGTTGATGCAGAGGTCCTGGGACATCTGGTCATAGGTGCGCTGAACGAATGAGCTGTAAACGCCGTAGAAGGGCTTTCCGCCGTTTGCGGCAATTCCCGATGCAAGAGCAATGGCGTGCTCCTCGGCAATGCCCACGTCGATGAACTGGCTGCCAGCCTCTTTGCGCTTTTGGGCATCAAAGCCCATTACCATGGGAGTGCCCGAGGTTATGGCGCATACGGACTTGTCCGCTTTCATCTTTTTCATAAGGAAGTCAGCGGTTATTGTGCCGTAATCCTCACCGTCAGCGGTGAAAAGGGGCTTGCCTGTCTCGGGGTCAAAGGGCATACACCAGTGCCACTGCTCCTTGTTTGCCACAGCGGGAGCGTATCCTCTGCCCTTTTCGGTAACGATGTGGACTACAACAGGAATTGTGCTGTCCTTAACGCATCTGAACGCATCAATAAGCGAGGGAATGTCATTGCCGTTCTCAACGAAAACATAGTCAAGACCCATTGCACGGAAAAGATTGCATTCGCTCTTTCCCTTGGTTTCTCTCAGCAGCCTGAGGTTTTTGTAGATACCGCCGTGATTTTCGGCAATGGACATATCATTGTCATTTACAACGATGATGAAATTGCCATTCATCTCGCCTGCAAAGTCGAGACCTTCCATAGCCTCTCCGCCGCTGAGTGAGCCGTCGCCGATAACTGCGATAACATTGCCCTTTTCACCTTTAAGGTCACGGGCTTTTGCAAGACCGCTTGCCAGGCTTATGGAAGTGGAGGTGTGACCGATGGTAAAGAAGTCGTGCTCGCTCTCGGAAGGCTCGGTATATCCCGAAACATCGTCCAGATGGTCAGCGTAAAGGAAAGCGTCCTTTCTTCCTGTGAGCATCTTGTGGCAATAGCTCTGGTGAGACACATCGAACACCATTTTATCAACAGGTGAGTCGAAAACATAGTGCAGAGCAATTACAGCTTCCACCATGCCCAGATTGGGGCCGCAGTGACCGCCGTGCTTGCTGAGTTTGAAGAGAAGTGCATCTCTCATCTCGCCCGCAAGGGTGTTAAGCTCGTCAGCGGTAAAGGTTTTGATATCCGAAGGTTTGTTGATCTTTTCAAGCAGCATAAATTTTCCTCCTGTTTAATTTACATACATTATTATAGTACAGCACGATATATCATGCCCTTGTATAACATTGTAATACTTAAAGCCGACTTTAAGTCAAGGGGTGCGGAAGAAAATTTACATTGCTATAATTATAACTTAAAAAGCATATATGTACAATAGCTTATTTGTTCCTGAAAGATGATATTTTGTGCAACAGCGCAGGAAATAGGCTTGTTAAGCTTAATTTTCCAAAAACTACTCAGCATATTCATATTGAAATAATATTTGCCGTGTAGAATAATCATAGGTATTTATCAAAAATTATTGCAACTTATGACAGATTCTTAGTATAGCAAATGAAATTATGCAGAAAGGCTGAAAAATGAAGCAGATCAAAAAAAGCGATCTTAACTTAATAATTGCTGTTATTGCGCTGCTTCTCACAGCCGCAGCCATTTCTGCTGCCATTGTTTATGTAAACAGAACCCCCGAGGTGTATCCTTCCGACCGTGAAGCGGTCTATGAGGCAAAGCAGACAAGGGCAAAGGAAAAGTGCTTTGCGGCATATGCGCCTGCTCAGGTCATAAACGACAAAAGCGAATATACCACGCCATACGGCACTTTTGAGCTTATCGAGAGCGTTATCGACATAAACGAGTACCTTACCCTTAACCCCACAGTCCCCGACCCCGAGCTTTGCAGGCTCTATATCACCGAAAGCGGCGATGATGAAACTGCGGCTGAGATAATGATGCAGATAAAAGCCATATCCGATTCCGTATGCGACGGCTGCACCGATGATTACAGCAAGGCATATGCCCTTGCGATGTGGACGGGGCAGAATATCGCATATGATCATGATGCGGCGCATAATTCCGCAGATCTGAGCATAATATCTCTTGAGGCCATACTGAACAACGGAATGAAAACCACCTGCGGCGGCTTTGCCAATTTTTATTCGGCGCTGTGCCACAGCCAGGGGATATATTGCCTTTACCTTAAAGGCGGCTCCTCCAGCGAGGGCTACAGCAGGGCGCAGCTGGCGGAAGCTCCCGCAAATCACACATGGAACGCTGTTGCGCTGGACGGTCAGTGGTATTATGTGGACTGCACATGGATATCCGACCTGGGCGTGGAAAACGGCATCGTAAGCGGCGGCGACAACATCAAGCCCTTTTATGCCCTTTTCGGCTTCGGAGAAATGAGCATAGAACACAGGATAGACCGCAGCGAACATATCTGCTACGGCGGCTGAGATATAAGGTCAGACAGGGCGCATAATTATATAGTATATGGTATTTTTTGCTTTGAAAATTTTTTTCAAAAAGGTATTGACAAGTGAGTATTATTGTGCTATAATAATTAAGCACTCAGATAAAGCACTTAAAATATCGCGGAGTGGAGCAGCTCGGTAGCTCGTCGGGCTCATAACCCGAAGGTCGTAGGTTCAAATCCTGCCTCCGCAACCAACGTAGATAAGCCGTTTGCAAGAATTTTGCAGACGGCTTTTTTATATGCAAATCAGCGAAATTGACAACGTATTGACAACATTTCATTTTAAATTGCCTTTGCTCCGCTCCCTTTTTCATTATCAGGGAGCGTTTTTTTCTTATGGAACATTACCGATCCGATAGCTTCAGCATTGCGATTCTGAGCCTCCTGCAATGCATGGCTGTATATGTTTTGTGTTGTTGCAGGGCTTGAATGCCCAAGATACCCGGCAACAGAAACCACATCAACGCCTGCAAATATAAGCGTAGAAGCTGCCGAATGTCTGAACATATGAGGGTGCAGCGGTTTCAGACCGTTTTTCTCCGACAGCTTGCGAAGCCACCCGTTAGAGGTATCGGGATTGATTGGAAAGCCAAAATGTCTGGTTTGAGTAAAGACAAAATCCGCATTGATCTCCTGCATTTCTCCGCTCCCGTTCGGGAGCTTTATTGTTTTTGGGTATGCAGTTCCGCATTTCGCCCTGAAATTTTCCCACTCTTCCCGATAATCGGAAAGCATTTTCATCATTTCGGGTGGAAGTTTCAGGAAGCGATCTGACTTCTCGTTTTTGGGGGTATCGGTATATATTCCGAGATTTTTTCTATAAAGTACGGTTTGTTCAAAGTGGATTTGTCCGAACTCGAAATTTATATCACGCCATCGCAAACCGATAACCTCTCCCCGCCGTCCGCCGCTTGCAGCTATCAGATACACAAACAGCCGTATATTTGACGGTGCAGAATCGGCAGCAGACAGCACCTCCGCCAGCTCTTCAGGCTCAAGAAATTCCGCCTCATGCTTTTCGGGCTTTGGAAGTCTTGCACGTTCAGCAGGATTTGCCGTAATAATACCGTCTCTTACTGCTTCACTAAGAATCATGCTTATAAGCACATGAATTTCTCTTACTGTTTTGGGTGAAAGCGTTTCTCCTGTATTCTCTGTATTGAATAATGATGAAATCGGCATACACAGAGCATTTGACAGCTTTTCAGCCGTTGAAGGTGTAACGTTATCCCCGTTGAGAACAGCGTTGAATGTAGTAGAAGCTATTCCGTATTTACGGCAAAATTCCGACTTATTTTTGCATTTGCTGATTTTCATAGGGTTTATTTTACGCCGAAGCGTATAACGCAGGCTGTCAAGAGTGGGAGCGGATAACAGCCTTTCATATAAGTTCGTGAGAGTTTGCGGCGTTATCTTTTCAATAGATACCCCATCAAGCTCTGTCATGCATGCAAATAAGCTCATATACCGCTCTGTAGTGGAGTTTTTCAGTTCCCCATGTTTAAATTTAAGCTGAACGATATACCGCCCATATTCGCCGAATTTGCGCCGTTCTGCTGTCACCGCTCCCGCTTTGCAGTCAGATTCAAACTTAACAGCAAACTCGTTCAGAGCCTTTGCATTTGTCCTCTCTGATTTGTTCGGGTCGGGTCTCCATGTGGTTTGATAAGCATTCTGCTGTGTTCCGTCTGCCTTGCGCCCTGCCGATACCCTAATACGATACACAACAGAGCCGTCTTTATTAGTTCTTGGGGTTATTGTTGCCATTACTTTTCACTTCCTTAAATGCAAACCAATTGTTGTATTCTTCGGCCGTCATTTCTTCGATTATATCATCACCAATTTGTTCGTAATCAAATAATTCATCCATAATACTAACTTTTTGGCAATAAGAAATAACACTATCACCTAAAAGCGAACGTATTTGATTCATAAATTTATAATCAGCATATCCATTTTGATCATCAAGCAATCTGCTAGGACCTTCTTCTTGTTTTTCAATTTCAAATTTTATCTTCTCTATTGCATATTCCAAAGAAAAGTAGAGCAAATCAGTTAATGCCTCATTTTCAAGCAAATAATTAAAAAGATTGATTTTATGTTTGTCCATTATTGGATTTACAACTGTGAAATGTCTGGAAAATTTATTATCATCAATGATTTCAGATTCGTTCATATTACATATGTTTTGAATTGACTTAGCAGTCAGTCCTGTACAATTACACGCCGCTGTAATATCAGACTCACGCTTTGACGAAGAAGACAAGCCCAACAAATAATCTGTTGTTGTATTAAAATGCCTTGCCAACGTTGTTAAATGTTCGTATGACGGTATTCGTTTGAATGTTTCATAACGTGCAATTGTTTCTCTATTTATACCTGTTTCTGTTGCTAATTGTTGCTGTGAAAGACCTTTTTCATCTCTTAAATAAATGAGATGTTCAGCAAAAATTTTTCGTTGTGCCATTTCCATTGGTTATTCCTCCCTTAACCGTCATCATATATTATTTGTCACAAAATCAATAAAAGTGACATTTTGCATTGACTTTATCGAATTGTCACTGTATAATATAATTGTGACAATTCTTATCTTTACTTTATGATACTACAAAGAAAAGAATTTGTCAAGAGAAAAGAAAAATTTTTGAGGAGGTAATTTTTAATGATTGACATTAACACTCTTTCACCTGAAGAACGCAAGGTTATTGAAGCACGCAGAGAATATCAGCGCAAATGGAGAGTTGCGAACAAAGACAAGGTGCAGGAGCATAACAAGCGTTTTTATGATAAGTTGGCAGCACAAAACAAAAAAGTGCCTCCTGCTGACCTTTGGCGAGAGAAGCAGGAAGCACAAAATGCAGTAAGCAAATAACACTTACCGCTCCCATTATACCACACCGGGAGCGGCTTTGCAAGGAGGAAAGCAAAAGTGTCAACAAATAATATCCCTCATATGGATACGATAAAAACAACAGCAAAAATGTTCGGACTGGCGGAGCATTTTGTAAGGCAGCTTGTTATAAGCGGTAAGATCGTAGCAGTTAAGGCAGGGTGCAAGTATCTTGTGAACGTGGACAAGCTTGCAGAATATCTTAATACAAATACTTTGGAAGCAGTGCAGGAAGCTCAGGAAGAAGCTCACGGGATAAAGCCTATCCCGCTTAAGCTGTAAGGCGGTGAACTTATGGCCGAACGGAGAATGTTTGCAAAAACAATAATAGACAGTGATGCTTTTCTTGATATGCCGTTATCGGCACAGGCTTTATATTTTCACCTTTCAATGAGGGCAGACGATGACGGTTTTGTTAATAATCCTCGGAAAATACAGCGCATGATAGGCGCAAACGATGACGACATAAAATTGTTGATTGCAAAACAATTTATTATTCCTTTTGATAGTGGAATTGTTGTTATAAAGCACTGGAAAATTCATAACTACATACAAAAAGACCGATACAGACCTACGAGCTATAAAGAGGAAAGAGCAATGTTAAGTCTTGAAGGCAACGGTGTGTATACAGAATGTATACATAATGTTTCCGATTCGGAGACACAGGTTAGGTTAGGTAAGGTAAGTATAGGTAAGGATAGGTTAGAGATAGGAGAAAGTGCAGAGCCTGACGGCTCCGCTCCCTCTCACGAAAAGCCCGTTTTCCATAAATTCGGAGAATACAAGCACGTAAAGCTTACTGATGAACAGTATTCAAAACTTATTGCCGATTATGGAGAAGCGATGATCTCTGAATATATCCGAAAAGCTGATGAATATTGTCAGCAAAACGGCAAGAACTACAAGGATTATAACTTAACTATACGAAATTGGATCAGAAAGGATGTTGAAAAGAATGGTGGAGGAAATTATGAAGCAGGCGGTGAACAGAATACAGTCCCAAAATACTCAACAGTATTCTGAGGAAGAGTATTTAAACGCAAAGGTCGAACGCTATAACATCACTCCCGGAAACCTTAACGAAATAGACGGATATAATTGTGAATATTGCCATAACAGAGGGCATATAGCAATACTTGCTGATGGGGAAATGTGTACAAGGGAATGCCCCCAATGCTCCAATATTCGCAAAAGTATACGCTTTTTCAATAATAGTGGGCTTGCACAGTGTACTTTTGAAAGCTTCAAAGCTGAAAATGAATGGCAGAAAAATCTTTTACAAGCTGTACAGAGCTATTCCGCAAACGTCAATGGAAAATGGCTTTTTATAGGCGGTCAGAGTGGGAGCGGAAAAACACATCTTTGCTCTGCCGTTCTCCGTGAATTTATTTTCAATTACAGGAAAGAAGTATTGCTTTTTGAATGGGCTGAAAAATCGAAAAAAATGAAGCAGCTCATCAATGATCCGAAATATGATACGGAGCTTTATAAATATAAGAGCGTTCCTGTTCTGTATATTGATGATTTATTCAAGGTCAAAAGAGGCGAAACAGCAACAGCAGCAGATATAAACCTTGCCTTTGAGTTTCTTGACTATCGTTACCGCAATAATCTTATAACGATCATTTCAAGCGAATTTTCCATAGATGATATTATAACGATTGACGAGGCAACAGGCAGCAGGATAAAACATAAGGCTCAGGAATACGCTTTACATATCGGCAAAGACAGGAATAAAAATTATAGACTGAAATGATTTTTACTACATATCAAAACAGCATAGCGATATAACCGTTGACTTGTGCAGATCTGTTCCAATCCAGAGTAAAAAAAGACAAGGCTTAAAGGAGGGCAATGTATATGCCCCTTACGAACGAACAGTTATTTGATTTTATAAAGGACGGTAACGAGGACCTTAAGCTCGTGCTCTGGGAGCGGGTGAAAAACCTTGCTTATATGCTCGCCTCACAGTTTTACAGGCGTAACGAAGACTTGTGCCGCTCCCGAGGGCTTGAGGAGTGGGACATTAAACAGCTCTCCTATTTGGCTTATGCCTCGCTATTTGAGAGCTATAACACAGAGAAGAAATACGGCTATACAACGGCTCTCGGGTATGCTCTCAGTAGACAGCTCAGAGAGGCTCTCGGAAAAGGTGCAGACACCCTCAACCGCATAGCAAGCAGCCTTGACGAGATAATAGGAGACGAGGAGGACGGGAGAACCGTTGCCGATCTTATAGCAGACGAGGACAGCTCCGCTCCCTTTGAGCAGATAGAGAACAGCTCAGAGCAGAAAAATATGCACAATGCTCTCACAACGGCTATACAGCAGCTTCCTGAAAAAGAGCAGGAAGTTATAAACAAATATTACTTTGATAATCGCACTTATAAGAGCATAGGTGATGAAGCAGGGCTGAGTATTGAAAGAATACGGACAATAAACAGCAATGGGCTTAGGCATTTACGGAACCCAAAAATATTAAAGAGACTGCGTGAAGATTTGGGCTATTCTTCTTATAGGTTTTACAGTGGCAAGCGTGATGCAGTTGAGTACATAGCCACTGAGAGAGTATATCTGGAAGAGATATACAAGCAGTATGCAGCGGATAAAGATGCATTAAGGAACTTGCAGGCGGTGTTATGAGCAGATCTTTTCTTTGTTATTTCTTTGTTGCCTCGACTGTTCCTCGACTGTTAAGCCCCCCGGGAGGGAGCGGGACAGCTCATACGGACACTTTAGACCAACGCCTGCCCTCTGTACACAAAAAATTCCCTAAATGAAATTTTAGGGTAGGGGGGTCTTGAAATCCTCCCGCATATTTTCTCTATCTCTGCAATCGGTCCCCCGGGTCTCTCTACGATTATGACTATAGGGGGGAGTGAAGAAATCTCATTTTACAGATTTTTTGTAAAGAAAGGTCAGGCGTTGGTCTAAACAGTTCCTGAACTCAGAGCAGTAGCCCTCGGGGGGCATAAAGAAAGCACGCCAATTCAATTTTGCTGTAGAGTGCACAGCAAGCCCACAGAAACGCCGCACATGGCATTTTAAAAGTAAATTGGTAAAATTATCCTATTTACATTAAAATGCTTAAAAGCGGCGTTTTCTTGCGTTCTGAGCGATATGCGTATTTTTACATGCAGATATATATACTTTGACATGTTAGCATTTGTTAAGGTTTGTCAAGTTTTGCAGCCGAAACTTTCGGGAGCTTGCTGGAGAGGATAAGACTGTAAAGTCCGCTTTCGTTGATGAGAACTCCTTTAGTTCCATTGACGGTGAACAAATCGTTCAGCGTTTTATCCTTATCTTCGATGTCCTAAACTCGACGACGTTTTGCCGTTGAGGTTGTCTTCCTCGTCAGCGTGCTTGCTCGGCGTTAAATACAAAATCTCACGGCTTACTCACGGCTTAAATGCAATTTCTCGAGGTTCACTCGAGCTTCAAGTTCTCGGAGTTCGCTCGGAGTTCGTTGCTTTGTTGATACAGAAATGTACAAAAATAATGCACATTCTTCTCTGTGTATGTGTGTTCTCTGTGATTTTTTCAAAATTCGTTATTTTTCATCATTTCATTTTTTCCACTATGTCCCATTTTCCGCTCCCGTTTGTGTTACCGCTCCCAAAATCAACGGAGAGGGCACAGAAACGCTCTGTATGACGCTTTTATATAAAAAGCGTAAATTTACTGCACCAAAAACAAAACGCTTTAAAAGAGCATTTCCTTTCGCTCTGAGAGGTCTTGTCAAATTTTTAGCCTATAAAGAAAGAAGCCCCTCAGAATGCACTGTAGAAGTTCTGAGGGGCATATCATTGTTTTGGATAATTATTTATCTTCCTGGTTTCCTTGACAATTAGGGCAGTCAATAACAGTATAACCTACAGCTTTATATGCTTTTTCTTCTGCCATTTCGAGATTAACAAAATATCCTTTTTCCATCTCACAATCAACTAAATTATCAAATTTTTCTTGATCATTAGGTTTTTTATACTTTCCTGTTCCGTTACAGTAAATACACTTCATACATTATCACTCCTTCAATTTCTGCATTTTTTCGTCTGCCTTACCGTCCTTTTCGGCTTTTAATCTTTTAGATAGCTCCAAAAGCTGATCGGTGCTCATTTCCTTCCTTACTCTTGGCTTTGGTGTTCTATGCTGTTCCTTTTGTGTTGCTTCGGCATTGAGAGCGGGAACTGTTTCATTATTCACCCCTATACTGTCAAGAACAAAGTCACGCAAAACCTTATTCGCTGTACTGCCTTTACTATTGCAATGAGCTTTAAAGGCTTGCGCCTGTTCTTTAGTGACTTTACATCCTAATGTTGCCATATGTTCTTTATTGTACTTATTTGACGCTCTTTTTTGTGCCTCAGTTGGTGCCATTGTATCACCTCCTTGTTTCATATGACTATTATAACACAATTATATATGGTTTACTATATATAATTTAGCCTAATATATATGGTTAACTTTGTGCATTTTGCGTATTGATATATGGTTAACCATATGCTATAATATAATCAAGCTCAAGAGAGCAGAACACCAAAACAGGAGGTAAACCAATATGAGCAATATTAAGCCAAAGGTAATGACAGCAGCGAACAGGCTTGTAAAGGGAGGTATGTGCCGCTCCCTCGCAATGGTCAAGGCTTGGGCACTTGCAAAGGCTGACGGTCTGCGTATCAAGGTCAAGGGCACATCACGCAGACAGAATGAGCTTGAAGCCGTTGCAAAGTACCGCCCCGAAGACATAACCGTTCAGCTCCGCAGAGAGCCGCACAACAGCCACGATAAGAACGCTGTAGCTGTATATGCCGCCGCTCCAGACAGGAGGGTGTATTTTATCGGGTATCTCGCAAAAGCAGCCGCATACGTTCTTGCCCCTCTTATGGATAAGGGCAAGGCTCCCCAGGTCACAGGGCTTTCCATTGTGGGCGGCTTCAATGAGTTTGTAAGCTTGGGTGCACATGTGGCAGTCAGAGTATAAGAAAAGCCCCTTACAAGGGCGCAACCTTGCAGGGGCAGTAACAACACCGCTCGGGAGCGGATATGTCAAGAAGTAATTATATTATACCGATCCCGAATAATTTTGTCAAGAGGGAGATTAAAAAAATGATAACACCCGATTTACACTCGATTTTTTTCGGCAATGACTTCACAGATGATATGATACCAGAGCTTGCAGAGGCACAACAGAAGGCTGCTGTTGAGCTGGACAAGCTCGCCCCAAAGCACAAGCTTTCTTTTGATGAACGTGACGGAATAGAGGGCGCCACTGCTCACGAGGCTGTAATGTCTCAGTATATGGGTTTTGTGCAGGGCTTTAAGTGGGCTGTATATCTCTTTACAGGACACAAGGACGAGGAGACCGCTCCCACAGGAGAGGAGGCAACTGCATAATGAGCGAAGAAATAAGAGCCGCAATAATCGAGGCTAATGCAGAAATCACGCAGGATATAAACGAGAAGAATAACATTAAAGCCTTTTTGAATTTCCTTGCAGATACTCCACAGGGCAAGGAGTTCGACAAGGCGGTAATCAGAAACGCCGAAATGCTTAGCAAAGTGACAGGCTGCACGCCTCTTTCGGAGATCGCTTTAATGTATTTTGCGTTTATCGGCGGAATGAAATCAGCAAAGGAGAATGAACGATGAAGAGATCAAGAGTACACCGCCGCCGCAGAGCTTCCAGAGCCGTAATAATAGCCGCTCTTATTATCCTTATCGGGCGCATAGGCTATCAGATCGCACAGGTTCAGACCGTCAAGACAGTGACCTTATACAGCCCTTACGGATATGAGCAGTGGAGTTATACAGGCGATTTTGATGTTACATATGGAGAGAATACAGTAATCAGATACACCGATGCAGACGGAGCAAGGCATACAGTTAATGCCCTGGGTGCTGTCTGCGAGATATCAGAAAGAAAGGTATAACAGCATATATCATTAAGATGGGGAGCGGAATATATAAACCGCTCCCTTTTTATTACAGCTATGCACAGCTGCGGTTATGCTCTCACAGAGGGGGGCTAAATGCTGATAAGTATATCAAGATGTACTTATAAATTTCAGATCAAGAGGACAGCGGAAAAATGCGCCGTCTGATATGCCATATTGTGTAAATTATCACACAGCAAAATTGACACCATATTGACAACATTTTTTGTAAAAAGTCACTTTTGACAACAAAAACTTGCTGAAACATATAAGAAGCGCATGGGAAACAAACGCCGTATTTAAGCCGTTTTATAAAAGGATGTGACAACATATAAAAATCAAAATACCGCTCTCATAACCCGAAGGTCGTAGGTTCAAATCCTGCCTCCGCAACCAACAACCGTTTCGACAATAGTTGAAACGGTTTTTTGTTTGCTTTGCCTGCGGAATAATTTTTTATTGCTTGAAAAAAATATATGTACGTGGTATAATTATCACGAAACGAAATAAAGTGAAGTCCACCGTGACTCACAAAAATGAAGCCCCTCGGAGCTGCAACTCCGAGGGGCTTCGTCTGTACTGTACTGCCTTGTGTTTTACTTTTTCCGACCATTCAGCCACTTGCCGATGCTGTCATACAAATAATTGCCGACAACACCTGCTCCAACGGAAATAAGAAACGAAATAGTAAAAGTGAATATGTCCACCGCTATCACCTCCTCTCAGCGGTTAAGCGGATAGGAGTAAGGCAGCAAAATAATTATACCATTTTCGGCAAAATCCGTTAATGCTCCCTATTTCCATCATCTTCCAAATAATTTACATCATATATATTGACATAACAGCGTATCTGGGGTAAAATAAACTATATATTGCCCAAGTATAACGGGTCGGTTTCTGCGGCTTTTATAGCATCGCCGCAGATCATAAATGAAGATCATTATTTGACTAAGATATATTTCCAATAAGCAAAATTCTGTCGGATCTCTGCCGAAATTGTGCAAAGTGCGGTAAAAATCGAATCTGATGCAGTGATGGATTGTGAGAATATCCAAACATAAAAATTCTCTGCAACAAAACGCACGCAGATCTGCACTATATATATGACAGGGCTCAGAAGAGCGAGCATATATATAAACTCGGTACGAGATCATATCAATCCGCTTTGCTGCAAAAGCGGGTGCGAGGTGATTCAATACAATGAGCTTGGACTTTACCGCCTCTGTAAGACGTGCACAGGCGGGAGATGCCGGAGCGTTTGCCGAACTTTATTCCCTTGTTTACAAGGATCTGTACCGGATCGCTCTGCTGAACCTGAACAATCAACACGATGCTTCCGATGTGGTTAGCGACACGGTGCTGGAAGCTTACACCTCCATATCAAAGCTGAGGGACGAAAAAGCATTCAAAGCCTGGATAATAAAGATCCTTACGGTAAAGATAAAAAACAAGCGCAAGGAATATAAAGAGATAAACAATTTCCGGGAAGATGTGGACGATCTCAGCGATGCCGAAGAGGCTGCTGTAAGTAAAGAAATAGATTTCGGCAGCATAGAGGTAATGGAAGGCTTTAAGCAGCTCAGCGAAGAGGAACGTATGGTGCTGTCACTCAGTGTTGTTTCAGGCTATAAAAGCGAAGAGATTGCCAGAATGTTCGGAACAAATGCAAACACCGTTCGTTCAAAGGTAGCAAGGGCGAAAGCCAGACTGAAACAGCTGCTGACTTAGATTTTTTGAAGAAAGGAGGCCGGAAGCATGAGCTTTGAAAAGGATCTCAGAAAAGCCGTTGAAAGCATTGATATTCCCGAGGAACTGCTGCCCGTGAATATTGAAGCAATGCTCAGGAACGCAGACCGCAGCGCACAGAAAAATACAAGCGCAGACATTGACCGTTCCGAAAAGATCACGGCAAAGAAAACAAACCGTACTATTATTATGCGTACTATCGCCGCAGCTGCTGCGTGCATAGCTCTGGCAGGCGGATTTGCCGCTGTTCGCCAGCAGACCGCAAAGCCTGTTGATATCGAAAGCGAGATCAACTACGAGGCTGTTCAGGTACAGTCTTATGATGAGCTGTACAGCATTTACACGGGAATTTACCTTAATTCGGAAGCCAACAGCGAAACTGCCGCTGCCGAGAATGGCGACGGTGTGGAAATTATCACCGATGACACTGCAATCACCGATGTGCCCGCTGCCACCGAAACAACTCCCGCTATTACGGAAGCGCCCGCTGAGGATACCTCACGCAAGAATATTGATGCCGTGTGCTCTGATTTTTCAGATGCCGATATCGTGAAGAGCGATGACAGCTCTATCTACTATATCTGCGGCGGAACTCTCTACGTTGTTTCAAAGGACAATATGGCGGTAAAACAGGAGATAACCACCGAAAATCCTCCCTTTGAGATGTATGTAAGAGGTAATTCTCTTGTGCTTGTAAGCGAAGAAAAAGCTTCCGGTGACAAGTCTGAGGACGGCAGAGACCATACAAATGTGGTCATAGATATATACACAATTTCCTCCGACTCGCTTACTCATATCAAAACATATAAGCAGAACGGCGAATACAACTCCGCAAGGATAGATGATAACGGCGTTCTGTACCTCGTAACGGGATACTCCAACTACAGAGGAGCGCCCCTTGACGAGAATGCTGACCTTGATAATTACGTTCCCGGCTACTATATCGATGGCGAAAAGCACTACGTTGCCGCCGAGGATATCACAGTTCCCCAGGGAGCGAACAATACCGATTACACTATCATTTCCTCCGTCAAGTGCAGCGAGCCTGTGAACATTTCCGTAAAGGCTGTTCTGGGCAGCAATGCAAATGCTTTCTGCTCCGATGATACCCTTTATGTGGCATTTTCGGGCACTAAGGACGGCAAGTCCTACACAGCTGTTACCTCCTTTGCAATTTCCGAAAGCGGTCTTTCCTACAAAGCTTCGGGAACTGTTGAGGGCGAGCTTATCAGCAGGTACAGCATGGCAGAGAGCGAGGGCGGTTTCAGGATTGCCTGCCGCAGCTTTGACGAAAACGGAATGGCAGTTACCGATATCTACACGCTTGACAGCTCACTTGCAGTGATCTCCAAGGCAGAGGGACTTCTCCCAGGTGTGATAATCGGCTCCGTCAAGTTTGACGGCAATTATGCAAGTCTTATTGAAAATAACCGCACAGATGCTTCTCTCGTGGTTGACCTTGACCAGAGTGCTCCTGTGGAAAATGCTGAGACAAAGTGCTTCATCGCACCCTATGTCAGCAAGCTTTCCGACGGACTTATGGCAGGAATTACCGCCTGTGAGGACGAAAACGGCGGATATAACGGTCTCAGGCTGGAGCTTTACAGCGCAGACAGCGGCGAGAAGATAAGCGAAACAGTATTTGCCCGGTTCCCCAAGGTGCAGTCCCCTGCCCTAAGCGACAAGAAGGCAATGCTTATCGACACCGACAACAAAATAGTCGGTATCCCTGTTTCCAGCGTCAACGAGTTCGGCGTGAAGAACCAGTACTTCGTGTTCGGATACGATGAGAACGGCTTCGCTCAGAAGGGCGTTTTCGAGTACAACGACATTGACGACAGCTACACTTTTGAAAGAGCTGTTGTTACTGACGGAGTGCTTTATATCATCGGCAGCGGACGAATGGTCTCTGTTGATCTTGATGATATGACCGTTGCGGATACATTTGTATTCTGATAAAAAACAGCAAACGGACGGTGTAAAAGCCGTCCGTATTTTTTTGCCATTCAAAGGTTAAAATAAGGTTAGAAAAAAGGGAAAGTTATTGACATAAAAATCATAAAATGGTATAATTACCACATTCAGCACAGAAAATTACAGGGATCTTCATTTCGGAGGTTCCTGTTTACTTATATAATATAATAACATCTAAAACAAGGAGATATGTTATGAAATTCAACGGACTTACCGACAAGGAAGTCGAGGAATCCAGAAAGCTGAACGGCAGCAACCGCCTTTCGGAAGTGGAGACTGAGACCTTCTGGGACAAGCTCAAGGCAAATTTCGGCGACCCCATGATAAAAATTCTCTGTGTGGCACTTGGCATCAACGTCATTATTTTCATTCTCGGAAAAATGGGCGTGGTTGATGCTGAGGTGGAATGGTACGAGCCTATCGGCATTGCGACGGCGATAGTCATAGCAACGCTGGTATCCACATTCTCCGAGTACAGAAATGAGAACGCTTTCCAGAAGCTTCAGGAAGAGGCTTCAAAGATACTTTGCAAGGTTTACAGAAACGGCAGCGTGGAAGAGATACCCATTGACGATATCGTTGCGGGCGACCTTATCATGCTTCAGTCAGGCGACAAGATACCTGCTGACGGTATCCTTGCCGACGGCGATATCAAGGTAGATCAGTCCGTTATCAACGGCGAGGCTGCGGAAGCTAAGAAAATAACCCAGCCCGAGGATTACACCGAGCCTGAGGGCGAGGCGCTGGACTTCCTCAACGAATACAAGGTGTTCAGGGGAACTGTTGTATGTTCTGGCAACGCCGTAATGAAAGCCACCACCGTCGGCGATAAGACCGTTTACGGCAAGATCGCAGGCGAGCTTCAGCAGGAGGACGACAGAGAGTCGCCCCTTAAAGTAAAGTTGGGCGACCTGGCAAACGGCATTTCCAAATTCGGATATATCGGCGGCATTGCCATTGCCGTTGCACTCCTTATCCACAGAATAGTCCTTGCAGGCAGCTTCGGCGCATATTTTGCAACAGGTGCCGCAAGCATCATCACCGACCTGCTGGACGCACTTATCCTTGCGGTAATAATCATCGTAATGGCAGTTCCCGAGGGTCTGCCCCTTATGATAGCCATTGTTTCCGCTCTTAACATGGGCAAGATGCTCAAAGATAACGTGCTTGTCCGCAAGATAGCGGGAATTGAAACAGCAGGAAGCCTTAACATTCTTTTCAGCGACAAGACCGGTACTATTACAAAAGGTCAGCTGGAAGCTGTTGTGTTCGTTGACGGCAAGGGCAGAAGATACAAGACCTGCGCGGAAGTCCCCGACAAGCTGGGTCAGATGCTTACAGCCTGCATTACCGAAAATACCACAGCCATGATAAACGGCACAGGCAGCGACGCAAGGGTCATCGGCGGAAACGCCACCGAAAGAGCTGTGCTGGCATTTGCTGCGGGAGCACCCTCCTGCGGAATGACAAAGTATGCTTCTATCCCCTTTAACAGCGACAATAAATACTCCGCCGCAACTGTTGAGAGCGACGATTTCAAGGGCACTCTTATAAAGGGCGCACCTGAAAAGCTCCTTGCAAAATGCACATACTACCTTGCTCCCGACGGAAGCAGGATAGAGCTTGCAGGCAGCACTGCCGTGGAGGAGGCTATAAACGAGCTGGCTTCCCGTGCTATACGTGTGCTGGCGCTGGCAATATCCGATGACAGCATCGAGCCTGACAGCGACAGGCTTCCCGAGGGCAGCTGGACTCTGGTGGGAATACTGGGCATAAGAGACGAGGTACGCCCCGAGTCCGTTACAGCTATCAAGGAAGTTCAGGGCGCAGGCGTTCAGGTTGTCATGATAACAGGCGACAGAAAGGATACTGCGGTGGCTATTGCCAAGGACGCAGGACTGCTTACCAATGAAAAGACAGACATTGTGCTTACCTCCGACGAACTGGCAAAGCTCACCGATGATGAGGTCAAGGACAAGCTGAAAAATATCCGTGTAATTGCAAGAGCACTGCCCTCCGATAAGTCAAGGCTTGTGCGCATAGCTCAGGAGCTTGACCTTGTTGCAGGTATGACAGGCGACGGCGTAAACGACTCCCCTGCACTTAAAAAGGCTGACGTTGGCTTTGCAATGGGCGGCGGCACCGAGGTCGCAAAGGAAGCCTCCGACATTGTTATCCTGGACGACAATTTCAACTCCATTGACAAGGCTATCCTTTACGGCAGAACTATCTTCAACTCAATAAGAAAGTTTATCATCTTCCAGCTGACCATCAACGTTGCAGCGGTGGTTATTTCCTTTATCTGTCCCCTGCTCGGCATGGAAAATCCCCTTTCGATCACTCAGATACTCTGGATAAACCTTGTAATGGATACATTGGCAGCTCTGGCATTCGGAGGCGAGCCTGCACTTCACCGTTATATGGCTGAAAAGCCCAAGTCCCGAAAGGAACCTATCGTAAACAAGTATATGTGGTCTGAGATAATCACAGGTGCGCTGTGGATATTCGCCCTGAGCCTTGTGATGCTCATAACCGGCATTGACCCCTCAAATGACACATTCAGAACAGACGGATTTATGGCAAACCTCTTCCGTGAATACACAGCGGGAGATGCTGAGGACAGCACAAAATATCTCCTCACAGGCTATTTCTGCTTCTTTATCTTTGCGGCGGTGTTCAACGCTTTCAACGCAAGAACGGAGAAAATGAACCTTATGGATAACATCGGCAGAAACAAGGGCTTCCTTAAAATTCTTGGCATCATCACCGTGGTGCAGGTGCTTATGACATACCTTGGCGGAGCGGTGCTGGATTGCTATGGGCTTAACCTTACCGAGTGGATAGTAGTGCTTGTGATGGCGGTTTCCATTATCCCCGTTGACCTTATCAGAAAGGCAATAGTCGGTGCGGTAAGAAAATAATTTGTTTGACAGTGCAGTGCGCAGAATGAATTATCCCTAAAATAAATACCCCCTGCTTCAAAAGAGAAACAGGGGGTATTCTTATGCCTTAACAACAGGTATCCATATTTCGCTGTAGGTCTTGGCAGGGTCTTCCGTGGGAGCGGTGTACATTTCAATGTCGTAATTGCCGCCCGGCCTGTACTCGGTGCAGTTGGGGAGCCATTCGTTCCATATCCTTGTGTTCACGTCCCGGAGTGCCTTGGGTGTGGGTATCTGCCTTGTCTCGTATCCCTCGGGGACTTCCTGCCGGGGGTCACCGATGACAAAGCCTCTGCCCGACATATGCTCCTGCCAGAACTTCGGTATCTCTCTGTAGGAGCCTTCCATACTGAACCTGCGTTTCTTTCCTATTACCGTAAATGCTGCTTTTTCAACAATCCTGTACTCTGTCATAGTACCGCCCTCCAATGTAAGAATGATCTTCAGCGGAGCAAAGGACCTGAGCCTTGCTCCCTTTTCTTTTGCAGAGGATGGAGATATGCTGTGGAAACGTGTGATACTAAGCACCAATTAAAAACTATACAAAAAATTGAGCATAATCTTGCGTATATGGATTATGCGATGATTTTTTGTCTATAGTTTTATTGGTGATTAGTATCAGATACAGCATTGGGCGGGTATATTGCAGATGATAAGCTATTGAAATGATAACACCCAAACCGTAAAATGCAGCATATTGTTGTACAAATGTTGTACGCTGATAAAAAATAGCCGCCTGCGAATGCTCGCAAACGGCTATAATACGTGGTCTGCCCGACGGGGGTCGAACCCACAGCCTTCAGAGTCGGAGTGGAATGTTGTATTCATTATGTTAGAATTTTTTATCTTATTTTGCGTTACCTAATATCTTGACAAACCGCTTATCTAAGCCATTTATGAGCATTTCTCAGTCAAAAAATCAGAAATAAAAACAAAAACTTGATTTTCGGTTTTGCTGATATTTGGTTAGAAAAAGTGTTAGAAGTGTTAGAAAATCCGTTTTGCCGTTTGACTGCTTTTTGTTTCTTGAATTATTGGCATATGGTAATATGCGTTTAATTGAGGAAATGAACTGCAATATAGCTAATTATGTATAAAAACAAAGGCCTACATTAACAATTTTTATATTTCCATTCTACAAATATCGGAATATTATCCGTTTATAAAAAAATTATCCATTTTATGATATAGTACATAAAAAACAGAAACCATAAATATGAAAATATATATTAACTTATAATTATATCTAAATTACATATAAATATATTGTTTATACTAACGAAATTAAGAGGTGAGTGTAGATTTTTACAAAAAATTGTGATAAAATGGGATTAATAAACATAGGAGGAAAGCTTATGCCTATTAATCCTTATAAACCTGGGGCTGGACACATACCGAATTACTTAGCAGGACGTGATTCAATTATTTCTGATGCGCAAAACATAGCTGATACATTATTATCAATGGATTGTGGAAGATTTACAATATATTACGGCTTGCGTGGAGTTGGAAAAACTGTTTTATTAAATAAAATTGAAGATTTAATGGAATCTCAAAAGATTATTACTGTAAGTTTTGAATGTACAGAAAGTAAAGATTTTAATGTGCGACTTGTTAATGCAATTGAATCCATTTATAACCAAATAAGCGCTTTTGAAAAAATCAAGGGTGAATTTTCTAAATTAAAACAACTTTTAATGACACTTGAATTAACTTGGAGCCCAGGTAAAACAGGAGAGGAAAACAACTTTTCTTTAAGTTTATCTCCTAAGAAAATTCAAGTACAAAAATCATCTACTTTGATTGATATATTATTGGCTCTTGGAAAAATTGCAAGAGAAAATAATAAGGCAATTTGTATTTTTGTAGATGAAATTCAATATATGAATAATGAAGACTTTGGCGTACTTATGGAATCACTTCATAGAGTTGCTCAAAAAAATTTACCTATTGGTTTTTTAGGAGCAGGATTGCCAAAAATTCTTAGAATAGCAAGTGAAATAAAATCATATTCGGAACGATTATTTGACTTTGTTCATATTGATACCTTAAAAAAGGCAGATGCAGAACAAGCCTTAATTCAGCCTGCAATACGTTTAGGTGTATTTTACGAAGATGATGCTATTGAACAAATTTTGTCTGTTACAGAAGGTTATCCCTACTTTATACAGGAATATGGTAATCAAGTATGGTTTAAACAAAATGATAAAAAAACAATTACCAAAGCAATAGTAGAGGAATCATATCCATCTTTTATAGAAAAATTAGATGAAAGTTTCTTCAAGGCAAGATTAGATAGGGCTACTCCAACAGAGAAAAAATTTATGTGTACAATGGTTTCTTGTGGTTCTTTACCATGTAGTATATCAGATGTGGCAAATCATTTAAATAAAAATGTAAAAAGCATATCACCTACAAGGGGACAATTAATAAGCAAAGGGTTTATTTATGACACCAGCCATGGAATGATTGATTTTACTGTACCGCAATTTGATAAATATCTTAAAAGGGTATATCCTGATCTATAATTGCTATTATATATTAAGTCCGTAAATAATCTAATGGTTATTAACGGACTTAATTTGTATTATAACAGATTGTATTTTTAAACTATCGTATTTACCACTTATATCCACAATTCCTACAGTGCATTGTCTTGCCTAAGTTACTGCTAAACAAACCTACCATTGCAAAACCAAAGGCTTTCTTGGCTGTAGATATTTTTTCTACATTAGTTGAGCCGCAGGTTGGACATTTGGGTATGTTTTGAGGTGTGGGGGCAGAAGATGGGCGATTTTCAATAGAACGATAGTAATCTTCTTCACTCATAACTCTCGTTCCACCACAATCTGGACATTTGCCATCAATGTATTCACTGGAATCAAAAAAAGCGTCACAGTCAGAGCAAACATATATTTTTAAATCCATAAAACATTCCTTCTTAACAAAAAAATATAATTATTTTCAAAACGATAATTGTATTATTTAGGTATTTAAGAATTTTACGGGGGATATTTCTACAGTAACATCGCTTACATCACAGTTGACATTATTCGGTAAATCATTCAAAGATATAAGCAAAGATTTCAATACTTTGCAGTCATTTGGAAATGGTAAAGCAGCGAGTATATTGGGCTCTGTAGTTAATCATCTGATACAATAGCTTTACAAGGTTTCCATAGGGAATTAAAAGCTGGAACAGAATATCAAGTTGCATACAATAGAACTATGCTTTCCGCTTCTGAAACGGCACAGCATCAGGCTCGTGAATATAATACCTTAACTAATCTCTTAACTCGTTATCAGCGTCAAAAAGATAAAGGTATTTTGACGGAGGAACAATATAATGCTAAAGTTCAGGCGACACAAACGAGATTAACTGCTCTTACGACACAAACAGAAACCCTTACTCTCAAACAGCGTCTTTTAGCAGGAGTTACTAAAACAGTAGCTACAGCGTTCAATATGCTTAAAATGGCAGCGGTAACATTTGCTATTACTGGCATTATATCACTTATTTCCAAACTTGTCAACCATTTATCCGACCTTGCTAATAATGTCGAAAAGACAAAAGAAAAAGTTAAATCAATATAATTTTGATCTTGCAATTGTGGCATCTAGTTACCATAATGTTCTTTGCCCCATTGTGTAGCTTCATCTTTATTTGTAAATTCTCTGAATGACTCATAATTAAATTGCATATTTTGTCCCCCCTAAGATTTAATTTTTATTCTATTATAGTGTTTATATATTGTTTTGTCAATAAAAAGTCAATTTCCTTCATATCACGAACATCTTCCAAAAAAAGCCCTAATATAATCCAACCTTAGTATTTATCGCACTTTCTGTATATTTAAGCCAAAATTCGCAGAAAGTAGTTTGATGCTTTACCACACTAAATAATATAGATTTTATCGGCATTTCCTCGAAAGAAAACAAAAAGCGTTTATATTCCACTAAAGCAATAGGATATAAAACTATAAAAATACTCCGCTCCCAACTTTTAAATACCCTCAATCCCTTTATTTAAGCCACTTTCAGCAAATATCAATCTATAAATTACCCTCTAACATCGAATACATCATCATTATAAGGTCTATTAAAATCCGTTTCCACGATCTAAGGCACAGTGCTGCTTCCCTGCTCATCAACGCTGGATTTAATCTAAAAGAAGTACAGGAATGGTTAGGTCACAGTGATGTTGCGACAACAGGAAACATCTATTCACACTTGCAGTATTCCTCTAAACTCAATATAGCTAACCGTTTTAACGAGCTTCTAACAAAATAACCAGTGTTAGAAAAGTGTTAGAAAACAAGGAGCTTAATAATAAAATAGCCGCCTGCGAATGCTCGCAAACGGCTATAATACGTGGTCTGCCCGACGGGGGTCGAACCCACAGCCTTCAGAGTCGGAGTCTGACGCTCTATCCAGTTGAGCTACGGACAGGAAACCATATATTATTATACCCAATAATGGTTGTCCTGTCAAGGCGAAAAATGGGTCGGTGCGAATTTTTTACCGCAAAATGCGGGATCTGCCAACAAAACGTCACAGACAGCTCCTGAACTGAGTGGGAGTCTGACCGCAGCGCTCCTTGAACTGGCGCATAAAGCTGTATTCGCTGGAATATCCGCACCGCTCGGCTATTTCCTTTACGCTGAGGGTGGTGGATATGAGCAGGCGCTTTGCCAGCTCCAGCCTGCCGTTTATTATGTCCTGCTTTACGCCCACGCCGAATATCTTCTTGTAGGCGTGCTGGAAGCCCGAGCGGCTCATGTTCATCTCCGCAGCCATTTTATCCACGTCGTCGGCAATGTCGGGCATGGAGTAAAGGCGGCTTCTCAGGCGGATAAAGCTGCTGCTCTTGTCCGCATATATCTGTGAGTGGCGGTTGGAGGTGCTTATGAGCCTGCCAAGCTTCAGCAGGAATATTTCCGTAAATCTGCGTTCTATTTCCTCGTGATACGGCTCGTGGGAGTAATGCTCATATGCCATCAGCCGCACAAGCTGAGACAGCTCCTCAATATTTCCAAGGTAGAATATTTTGTCGGGGACAATGCCAAGCTCCGAAAAGCGCTCCTCGTCCCCCTCTTCAAAATCGAAATATATCCAGTCATCGGTGTAAACGCTGCCCTGACCGTAATATCTGCACGGCACGGCAGGGGAAAACATTACAAAGGAATTTTCCTTGACCTTGTGCTCGGTGCCGTCTATGATGAAAATGGACGGCTCCTTGATGAGCAGAAATAGCCGACAGCCGTTTCCGCCGGGGCGGTCCATGACAAAGTTATCGCTGTGGGAATAGTTATATCCTATGGAGCCTATTTTCATTCAAATGCCCCCTTGTCAAACCTTTATTGCAGGGCGGGAGGGCGCTCTTACTTCCATAGTGCCGTCCTCGGAGTAGAAAAAGACCGTCCGTCCGAAGTCAAGACCCGTCTGCTCTGCCACAATGGGTATCTTGCTGTTTTGGAGCGCCTGCTTTACTGCCGCAACATTCCGTTCGCCGACGCTGAAAACATCTGAGTCGCCGCTGAACATCTGCGCCCCGCCTGCTATTTTTGCGGTGATGCGGCGCTTTTTTGCCCCGTAGCTGCACATTTTCCTGATAAGCTCCGCAACGCCCGTGTCAGCATATCGGCGCATATTGTCATTTTCCGTCTGAGACTCGGCGCTGCTGGGGAGCATTATGTGAGCCATTCCCGCAATTTTCGCCTTGTGGTCATAAAGGCAGATGCCAACGCAGGAGCCAAGGGCATAGGTAGCCAGCACATCGGGATATTTCACCACATTCAGATCTGCTATGCCAACGTTGACCATTACCTGCACCACCTTTTGTGTTATAAGTTTTGTTATTGCTCCAGATATTCCGCCATACTTTTTCTCAGCTTTTCAACAGCCTTTGAATGTATCTGGCAGACTCTTGATTCCGATATATTAAGCACGTCCGCTATTTCCGAGTACCTCAGTTTTTCGTAATAATAAAGTGTTATGACTGTCCGCTCCTTGTCGCTCAGCTGTTCTATTGCCTGAGCAAGGAGCTTTCTGCGCTCCTCCAGCATAAGTCGGCGTTCGGTCTCGCTGAAACCGTCCTTTTGGTCATTCGGAGCTTCAAAGCCGCTGAACAGCAGCTCTTCAAAGGAAAGTGTATGGGAGGCGGCAGCCTTCAGCGCATAGCTGTCCAGCTTTTCCACTGTCATTCCCATATGATGCGCCAGTTCTTCCCTTGTAGGCTCACGGTCAAGCTGAGCGTAGAGCAGGGAAAAGGCATTGTCATATTCCTTTGCA
>OGZK01000707.1_pt1 | contig 33156 bp, 59 predicted proteins | sample 1576791 | NCBI WGS metagenome assembly OGZK01 (sample SAMEA3541556, study PRJEB24748) | human gut metagenome | biome: human gut; feature: human-associated habitat; material: faeces | place: China | collected 2012
AAGTGCAGTTATTAGACCATTTAGAGACAGAATTGAATATATTAAAAAAGTGGGAGGTAATAGGGAATTTATTGAAATTACTATAAATGATAAATATTTTTACTTTGACCATATTAATCTTCCTTATTTTAAAAAAGGTACCATGTATAAAGGTATGGAATTAAATAAAAAATACACATTAAAGGAGTTAGATTTAGATGAGTAATAGTTTTAATAGAAAAATAGAAAGAGAAAAAAATAAATTAAAAGAAATACACAATACATACAATAGAAAGCCAAAAGAAATATGCCCTAAATGTCATAAAAAAAGTTTATTTATGACTAATAGCAAAAACGAAGTATATTGTATAAGATGTAATAATTTAGTTGCAATAAAGAAATAATTATGCTATAATAGGAAGTGAAAAAGTAGGAGAACAAGCAAAAACTAAAAATATTATTTTCTTAAACATATTATTCACCCCTTTAAAAGATATAAAATGTTTGTTCTCCAATAAATATTCTTTTATGAAATTATGAGTTTGCCTTTAGTGAGTTTGATAATTTCTAACTTTTTTAGAATTGGAGGATAAAATGAAATATGAATTTATTAAAATTGACTTAGATACTTATAAATTAGTTTATACTAATAAAGAAAAAAAAGAAGTATCTATTGAATTCAAAAGAACAATTGAAATGGCTGAAAAACTGCAAGGAATTGTAGCAACAGCAAGGCTTAATATGTATAAAGAATTAAGTAAACAAGGAATAACAAAAAATGACCTTATAATTAAAAAAGATGATGGAAAAGGTCATATAACTTATGATGAAACTAACTATCAAGAATATGAAAAGTTTTATATTCAATTAGAAGAAGCTATCATATTAAATGAAATGATAGAAAAATTATTTGATAAGAACATAAAAGAATTATTTGATGATATGGGTATTGATAACATACCAGAAGCAGAACAACCTATGCAACTACAATTATTTAGTTCCAAATTAGGACAAATCATTAACAAAGGACTAGATGATACTCCCAGTGAGGGAAATAAAGAATAATTATAGCAAAAAAACAAGCAATAAAACAATATTTTGCTTTGCTTATCAAGAGGACTTAGACCAAGCCTATGCCTTTTATTGTAGTAGATATGAAAATATCTCATATAAAGATTTTATGCAATTAGGTTTATTTGAATTTAAAAAGAAATTAGGAAGTGTACCTAAAACTGAACCTTTGTATGATATTATAAAATCAAGAACAATAAACATAGCGAGTATAAAAGATAAAGAAGAGCGAAAATATTGGAGAGAATTAAGAAGAATTAATCAAATACCTCAAATATTTATACCTACAAAAGAAGTGTTTGATAATTTAAAAGGAAGATTAAAAGAAACAAGTCAATTAGGAGGAAAATAATGAAAAAAATAATGATAAGCCAACCTATGAGAGGAAAAACAAATGAACTAATAAAAGAAGAAAGAAAAGTATTAGTACAAGAATTGGAAAATAATGGTTATGAAGTATTAGATACTGTGTTTGATGAAGCACCGAAAAATGTTGATGAAGCAATATGGTTTTTATCAAAAAGCATTGAATATTTAGCACAAGCAGATATAATCTTTTTTATGAAAGGTTGGGAAAAAGCAAGAGGATGCAAAATAGAACACCAAATTGCTGTTGAATATGACAAAGAAATAATTTATGAAAATTAGGAAGGAAAATAAAAAATGAAAAGAGATTTAATTAAGTTTAATAAAAATATAACAAAGGTAACAAAAGAAATAGCTAAATATGAAGATAATAAAGGAAATTATATGTTGATACCTACAGGTCAATTATTATGTAATGTAGAATATATGGAATTAGATGAAATAAGTTATAAGAAAGCATTATTTGAAATGATAATTGATAAAGATGTTGAGTATAATAAAATTACAGTTACTAAGCCTGTAGATAAATACACTAAAACTAAAAATGAAAAAGACAAAGGCACTATCATAGATGCCGAAGTAGAAGTATCACAAGTATGGGTGGTTAAAAATGGTTTAGGTTTAACAAAAGCATATAATGACAAAGAAAAAGCAATCGAATATGTTGAAGGTTTAAATGAAGAGACATTAAAAATGGCAGAGTTGAAATAGCTTTGCCTTTGGAGGTTATATATGGAAATAGTATATAAAAAGGTAAATGATTTAATACCATACATAAACAACTCAAGAACTCATAGTGAAGAACAAGTAAATCAAATAGTCGCAAGTATAAATGAGTTCGGCTTTACTAACCCACTATTAATAGATGAAAAAGATAATATTATAGCAGGACATGGAAGATTATTAGCAAGTAAGAAATTAAAAATGGAAGAAGTGCCTTGTATAGTGCTATCAGGGCTTACCGAAGCACAAAAGAAAGCCTATATCATAGCAGATAATAAAATGGCTTTAAATGCTGGATGGGATGAAGAACTTTTAAAAATTGAATTAGAAAGCTTAAAAGAACTTAATTTTGATTTAGAATTAACAGGATTTAATGTCGATGAATTAGATGACATATTTCAAGTCGAAGAAGAACAAGAAATTGTAGAAGATGACTTTGACATTGAACCACCGGAAGAACCTAAAGCAAAACTAGGAGATATTTATCAATTAGGAAATCATAGATTAATGTGTGGAGATAGTACTAAAATTGAAGATGTTGAAAAACTTATGAATGGTAACAAAGCAGACATGGTATTTACTGACCCACCTTATGGAATGAATTTAGATACTGATTTTAGTGGGATGAAAAATAAATTAGATTTTGCAAAAGAAAAAGGATTTACTGGTGGAAAAAATATGAGCAAGGAATAGTTGATGATTTTAATCCTAAAATGATAGATTTAATTATGTCATTAGATGTTAAAGAAATATTTTTATGGGGTGCTGATTATTTTGCTGAATTATTACCAAACAAAAATGATGGTAGTTGGATAGTATGGGATAAAAGAGCAAATGGCAACGATGATATAGAAGAAGATTATTCTAGTGATAAAATGTATGGAAGTTGTTTTGAATTATGTTGGAGTAAAAATAGACATAAAAGAGATATAGCAAGAGTTAAATGGGCTGGTGTATTTGGAACAGAACAAGAATTTGACCACAAAAGATATCACCCAACACAAAAACCAATTAAATTATGTGAGTGGTTTATTAAAAGATACAGCAACGATGATAATTTTATATTGGATTTATTTGGTGGCAGTGGCCCAACACTTATTGCTTGTGAGCAATTAAATAGAAAATGTTATATGATGGAACTTGACCCTAAATATGTTGATGTAATAATACAAAGATGGGAAAACTTTACAGGAAAGAAAGCAGTTAAGATAGAAGGAGAATAGTATGATAGAAAAAGTAAACCCTAGTCACCCAGATAAAGTGGCTGATAGAATAGCAGGAGCAATAGTTGACCTTGCTTATACAAAAGAAGAAAACCCAAAGGTAGCAGTTGAAGTGTTATTAGGACATCAAACTTGCACAATAATAATAGAAAGTAGTGTAACATTTACTATTGATGAGATAGACAAAATAGTAGATAGAATTACAGGACATTCAGACTGGTATTTAAATTTAAAACAAGTGCCACAAGATAAACATCTTGCAAAAAATCAAGATGGAAAAATAAGATGTGGTGATAATGGAATATTTAAAGGTGTACCACTTACTGAAAACGAAAGAAAAATATCAGCAATAGCAAGACATTTATATGAACACTTCCCTTATGATGGTAAATATATACTTACAGATGAAAAATTAATAATATGTCAAAGTAATGCAACAAATAAAGAAATAGATAAAGAAGTATTATGTGACCAAGAAAAGATAATAAATCCACTTGGAGACTGGACTGGTGGAACTGATGTAGATAGTGGAGCAACTAACAGAAAACTTGGCTCTGATATGGCACAAAGTGTTACTGGAGGAGGACTTCACGGTAAAGATTTATCTAAAGCCGATGTATCAGTAAATATATATGCTTTCTTAAAAGCACAGGAAACAGGTAAAGTAGTAGAATTATGCTGTGCTATTGGAGATAATACCATTGATGGTAAACCTTATAGTGAAATAGTAGAAATAGCAAGAAACTACATAAATAAAATTGGTGGTTTTGAGAAGTTTGCAGAGTGGGGATTATATTAAAATAAAAAGGAAGTGATATTATGGTAAAAGGAGATACACCAGCACAAGATAGAATTGATAAGAAACAATTTGAAAATTTGTGTGGACTTCAATGTACTTTATTAGAAATATGTGATTTCTTTGATGTCGAAGATGATACTTTAAATAGTTGGTGCAAGAAAACTTATGGAACTACATTTTCGGAAGTATTCAAGATAAAAAGAGGCAAAGGTCAAATATCACTTCGTAGAACTCAATGGAAATTAGCAGAAAAAAATCCTACAATGGCTATATTCCTAGGTAAACAATATCTAGGCCAAACTGATAAAGTTGAAACAACAGGAGAAATGAGAGTAATGCCTACTATTAAAATGGAAGTAGTAGATAATAGTAATTTGGAGAGTGTATTATATGAAAATAAATAAATATCACAACACCAAAGTTACCTATAATAACTTGTGATAATTGCAAAAAAGAATTTAAAATTTATAAATGTTATTTAAAAAGAAAAAGGAAAAATAGATTTTGTTCAAAAAAATGTGGAAGTGAATTTAAAAATTATAATAATACAATAGAAAGTTGGCAAGGTGGACATATATCAAAAAGCACAGGATACAAATATATTGAATATAATGGTAAACAAATAGAAGAACATAGGCTTGTAATGATGAAATATTTGGGTAGAGAATTAAAAACTAATGAACACGTTCATCATATAAATGAAAATAAATTAGATAACAGAATAGAAAATTTGATGTTATTAACTGCTTCTGAACATAAAAGATTACATTGCTTAAAAAACAAGCATATGATTATTTGCAAATTATGCGGTGAAGAAAAAGAAAATAAAGGTAGAAATCTTTGCAGAAATTGTTATGCAAAAGAATTAAGAAAAGGAAATTTATTCAAATATGAAAGAATATACAAAAAAAAATAAGTACAGAAATACAATAACATATTATAAAAATATAAGATTTTCAAGCAAAAAAGAAAGAGATAGATATATCACTTTAAAACAATTAGAAAAAGCAGGAATAATAAAAGAATTAGAACTACAACCAAAGTTCTTATTACTAGATACAATTCATTATAAAGGTAAAACATATCCTAAAACTTATTACATTGCTGATTTTAAGTATTTTGATAAGGAAAAGGGTAAATATATTATAGAGGACATTAAAAGCCCTATAACAGCAAAAGATAAGGTATATAGGCTTAAAATAAAAATGCTATTAGCAAAATACCCTGATATAGAATTTGTAGAAGTAATATAGATGAATTATAAAAATCTGGGGGCTACTCTGGGAGACCTTATGAGTAGATAATAGACCGTCAATCTAAAATTGAATGGTGGTTCGAGCCCACCCACTTGCTAAAGACATAATAATTAAGTATAATTTGACACATTAGAAAGGTTATTATTGTTGATAGTGTATGTGAAGTGTATTTGGATAACATACCCCCCGCCATAAATGAATTATAGTACTACCCTTATAGGTAGTATACTGATGATATAGATTGAAGTCCATAGTTCCACTATGAATAGTATATATCATTGGTATAGTATCTATTAAGCAGTACACTGATAATATGCAAGTGTAGTTAGGTTCGCCAATGTGGCACTATATTTCTAACAGGCTAACTACTTTAGAAAACTAAACATATTATTAGTGTAGTGTTTAATAACACTGGAAAGAAAAAGGAGGTGTCAGAAATGGCAAAAAAGAGTAACACTGGAAAGAAAAAGGTTGATGTTATTAGTTTAGATAACAAGCCAGTTAATTCACAAGTTCAAGAAGAAAAAACAGAAATACCTACTAAATTTGTTAAGGTTGGCTCTACTATTCCAAAAACAGCAGAAAGTAAAATTAAATTACATAATGGAAGAGTATATAAAGACTTAGGCAATGGCTATGGTATGTATTCTGATAATGGACAAGTATTTAGACTTAAATAGGAGGTAAATATGGAGTTTATTAAATTAAGAGAAGATAGATATTTAATCAAAGATAGCAATGGTTTGATAGTATCTAATGAAGAAAAATTGAAATTAGAAAAGAAAGAATTAATTATTAAAGATATAGAAAGTAATGAGTGTCAAGGGAAGACTACTCAGAAAATTGAAGAAATAGATAGGGAGTTGGAAAATGGAAACAAATCTAAATCTAACACTATCAAAAAAGCAAAGTCAACTACTAAATGATATACTTACCCCTAATCTAACTGAAATATATGTATTAGGAAGTACACAAAGTGGCAAGACCTTTGATATATGTTTAGGATGTATCTTATATGCTCAAGCCTTATATAACTATAATCCAAATGAAACTTATTTTGGCTCTATAACTGGCTGGAGTTTAGAGACATTAAAAGGTAACATCTTAGAGCCTTTAAAAAAATTTCTAGATGATATGAAGTTAAAAAAAGGAAGAGATTATATATTAAGGTGGCAGACTGATGAAAAATATCTTGAAATATACAATATCAGATATTATTTCTTTGGTTTTAATAATGTACTTGCATTTAACAAGATATTAGGTAAACCTTTAATATTTGAATGGATAGATGAAAGTGCTAGAATATACTCACAAGATAATTTAAGAGAGCCATTTAATGAATTCCCTGGTAGACAAGTATCTTATGCAGACCATCCTTATTTAAAGACTATACATTCGTTCAATGTTGAGGGTGGTGAAAATCATCCATATAAGATTGACTACATAGATAAGAAGCCTTATGCTAAGCATTATTCTTTCTTCCCTTATGACAATCCTAAGATAAAAACAGAAGAAGCAATGCGAAAGGTATTAGAAATGTTCCCACCTGGAAACCTAAGAGAACAAAAGATATTCAATAGATGGATACTTGCAACTGGAAAAATTTTTACAACAATAAACATCATTAATGATTTAAATGACTATGCTTTCAGAGAAATAGGAATAGGAATAGACTATGGCTCAGTCCATGCGACAGCCTTCGTACCTATTGCTCTTGCTTATGATAAAGTAAATAAGAAATGGGTATTAATAAGGCTAGAGTATTATTACCACAATGCTGAAGAGGAGCAAGATAACCCTACAACTGAATATTTTAGCAAGCAATTAAGATTATTCTTATTGTATCTAAAAAGCGAGTATGGACAGGTGCCTATAACCACTATGGTATTAGATAGTGCTGCTGCTCATTTCCATAATAGGTTAATTGCTGATAATATACCACATACATTAATCAATAAAAGTATGGATAATGTAGTTGAAGGAGTTCAATATATGCAATCTTTGTTTTATAAGGAATATTTGCTTATATATAAACAAAAAGCAATTAAGCATATAACAGACAATGGCGAATTGGTTTATAGTGGTAAAGATGATGGATTGCTTGAATTAGAAAGTTATAGATATGATTTAAAAGCAAGTGCTAAAAGTGGTAAAGAGACCTATGTAAAAGAGTTTGATGACCATATAGATGCTTTAAGGTATATCATAATAGAGTTTAAAGAAACTGATAGAGCACCAGTGGTATAAAAGGAGTTGAATAAAGTGGAGATTAGATGTAAATCTACAAAAAGATATTTATTTAAAATAGAAATTGAAGAATATTATAAAAATCTAAAGAAGATGGGAATAGAAGTAGAAACTCCTTTGGTAATAGAATATCCTTGCCCTAAATGTAAGATGATAGAAGTATATGAAATCTACCCTACTCATTACATACATATTAGAAGTTATAAAAGAGATGTTGACAATAATAAATAATTATGCTATAATTTAAGAGATAGAAAAGTGCGAAAAAGTGTGTCGTAAACATAAGAAGCATATAGTTAAAGAGATAACTATATGTTTTTTATTATTTATACACATAGAAAGGAGTTAAAAATGAGAACTCTAATAAAGCAAATAAGTGCCATTTTTAATAAATTAATCGGCAAAATTGCAGAATTTATGCAAAAATCAAGATTAAATTATGAAAATAATAAGAAATGGACATTATATTTATATTTAAGTGGTCAATGTATTGATAAAAGAAAGATAGATAAAGACTTTGCTCCTATGGGTAAATTCTATGTAGTAAAAACAAGAGGTATGAAACATTTACTAGGAACTGATAGAAAAGTGCAAATAGTAGTTCAAAGTTATAAATATAAATTGACTGATGAAAAGAAAAGAGAGGCTCATATTGAAACTCTAATATATGAAGGAGTTGATATTAAATGAATAATCAAGTAAGATTAAAATCAGCATACAACTATTTAGAGGCTCCATATATAAGAGTAGAGGCAACAGTAACTCAACCTGGTATAACTAATGGAAAGCCTAATATTTACAAGAAAAATGACTATATAATTGCTCCTAGTGGTAAAAAGGTTGCTACATATATAGTAAATCAAATATTTGGCTCAGATTTAGTAACACAGACAGAGGGATTATCAATAAATTGGTTAATGCCTACACTTAAAGAGAGCCTAGAATTGGCAGTATATGAAGAAGAAAGTTTTATATTAATAAATAAATTTTATAATAAGATATATTTAGAGTGTATTAAGAAATCAGACATACACGATTTAGTACAAAAATATGACAAAGTAATAAGTGGTACTATCGTACAAGAATTCGTTACTAAAGAAGATATATATGAACTTCATAGAAATATTAAGTTAGAGAATGGTATTACTTATATGACTATGGAAGTATTCAAAGAAGATAAAGGTGGCAAATTAATACCTGTTGATTTAGGTACATTTAATCTAAGAACTGGTAATGAATACATTGCTAAGTACATATTACCTTATGAAAATCTAATTAATATAGATATAGGTCAGAATTTCTTTAAAGATAGTAAAAAATTCTTAAATGAAGAAATGGAAATATTCAACACCTTTGTTGATGAAATAGAAAAGACCAAAACTAAGATAGTAACAAGCCAGCATTATCAAAGTGGAGATATAGTAACTAATTGGCAACCTGCAAGTAATCATTATAAAGTTGATACATTAAGTGTTGGTAAATTAGCAGATTACTTTACTTTATTACCTGGAGATAAAGACCATCAATTATTCGAGTTTTTACAAGGTAATATTAGATTTAATGAATATATTAGTTCGTTTAAATTCTGCGATTATCAAGTAATTCAAATGGCTGGACTAAGTCCTGCAACATTTGGATATGAAAAAGATGCTTATCAGAATGTCGATAGCATAGATTTAAGTAAGAATAATTCTGATATGACTATTGAGGCAATAAAGACACAAATAGAGCCTCAAATAAATCATCTACTTGAAAATGTTGTTAAGGCTCAGCAAGCAAACAACATAAAAGTTAATCTAATACCTACCGAGTTAAATTGGGATTATGGAGCAAATGAGAAATTCAATGATATGAAGAAACTTCAAGTATTAAATAGAATTCAAAGTGTTGGCAGTGTTCCATATAGTGTAAAGGCTAAGATAATAACCCCTATACTTAATAAGTTAATTGATGATGACTATGTAGGTAAAAATAGTAAATTAATAGAAGAATTAATTAATGCTAACAAAGAGGAAGAAGAAGCAATACAAGTTAAGTTTGGAGAAGTATAATGAAAGACCCATTTAGTTTATTTATAGAAGATAGTGCTTACTATTCAAAGAATGAATATTATAAACTAATGTATGAAACTAAACGAGTATTCTTCGATTACCTATATAAGAATAAGACACTAGCAGAGTTCAAAAAAGAAACTGCAAAAATATGGGAAAAGGTAGACCATAAATATATGGCTGAAAGAATAAAAGAACTTGAAGATATGATAATGGCTAGAGATTTAGAGGGAAATAAAATACTAAACCCCGATGCCGAATATAAACAAATATATGAATTAGCAAGTGAAAAAGTATTCCAAAATGTAGAGAAGAAATATAAATATAACATTGATGAGTATTATAAAGGCAGAAGAAAAACTGCAAACAAAAGTTATATAGATAGAGAAAGTTATTTATCTAAACTAGTAACTAAATACGATGAAGTGCAAGCCACCATACCATATCATAATAAAGATGGAAGTGTAAGAAGTTGGCACAATGTTGCAGATTATAATTCAATGCTATATAATACTAATCTCAATCATGCAGGATGGAATAGAACAATGTACGATGCTAATTTATTAGAGAAAGAACTTTTATATTTACCAGCCCATACATTTGCTTGCCCTTTGTGTATGCCTTATCAAGGTAAGGTATATAGTAAAGATGGAAGGAGTGGATATACTTCTGATGGAGTTAGATATTATCCACAAGAAGAAGCAATTGCTGGTGGTGTAGGTCATCCTAATTGTAGACACCAATGGACTATATATTGGGATAAAGACCAAATACAAAAAAATGATTATAATTCTGATAAGTGGCAAGAAGATTATGAAAAAAAGCAAAAGATACAAGCCCTACAACTAAAAAGAACTAAATTAAAGAATGATAAAAAGATATATGAAAATTTAGGAAATGGAAGTGAGGTAGATAAAACAAATGCTAAAATAAAAAAGATAAATGCTACTATAAAAGAATTAAATAAATAGACCAATTGCTATTAAGTCTATAAAAGGTTAGCAGTCGCGACACACTTTTATCACTTCTAAAAAAAAGGAGAATGATAAATATGAATTTTGATATTACTAAATATCTAAAAAACAAAGAGATTACTATAAGTAATGATGACCTAGATGTTTCTGCTATGGAAAAAGACCTTTATAAAGGCTATACAAAGAATAGTGATATTCCTAAGGCTGATTATTCAGGATATGTAAAGAAAGAAGATTATACTAAACTTCAAGGAGATTATGCAAATCTAGAAACTAACTACAACAATACTGTCAAGACTTTAAGTGAAGCAAATGATAAGATGGGTAGATTAAGTCTAGAGAATAAACTCGTTAAGAGAGGTTTTAAAGAAGAAAACTTTGATGAAGTAGTTAAATTAAGGAATAGTCTTTATGCTGATGAAAAAGATGATGACAAAGCAATTGAGGGAATAGTAACTAGATTTAAAAATACATATTTCCCAGAAACAGAAAAGAAGAATAACATACCATTTACACAAGCACCTAATGAGGGTGGAGTAAATGGAAATAATGCTAATACTGGTAAAGATATAAAGATAACTAGAGGTACTAGTATTAAAGATTTAATGATACCTGTAACTAAATAATTTTAGTTAAATATAGAGGAAAGAAAAGGAGGAAGAAATTATGAATTTTACAGGAGTTAATTTAGACCTACAAGGTTTAATGAAAAGAACTTATGCTAATTTACTTTACAATTCTCAATTCTATAAAATGCTAGACAGAAGATGGTTTGAAGTTGGAAGAACTGGCACTCCAATTATTGAGGTTATTAAGCAATTAGACACTAAGTTAAACATACGTAATAACGTAGAAATTGCACAAGGAGGAATAACAAACGAACTTGCTACTTACAATTCAGTAAAAGTTGACTTAACTGAATTACCTATGGACTATTCATTTAGAGTAAGCCCTATAGTAATGGGTAGTGGTATCGAAAGAGCAATCGAAGGACAAATCGAATTAAAAGAGGCTCAAATCTCTAGACAAATCGATGTATATGGCTTTAATAAATTAAATGCTGATATTACAGGCTCTGCCGATGGTTCAATGGCTTATACTGATGGACAAATCACTAAATGGGCTCCAGCAAGTGGAACTGAAACTATTGAATTAATTAATGATTTAAAATCTAAATTATTTGATAGAAATATCTATGATGGATACCTATTAGGACTAAGTTCAACTGCTTATGCTTACTTTATCTCAAGTTTAACATCAATTCTTAAATTCGAAACAAGAGCAGGTGTTGAAGGTGTTGATATGGGACAAGTTGCTGATGCTTATGGTGTTAGTGTATTCCAAATCAATAGCAATGTAATAGAAAAAGATAAAGAAGGTAAAGATACAAATGTAGTTGGATACTTTGCTAATGAAGTTGGTACAGTTGGTGATACATTCTGGAGTTCATTTGCTCAATACAATGGTAACTTCCCTGGCTACCCAGGATACTTCGTTGTTGAGGGAAATGTAATGTTCGGAGCAAAAGTAGTAAGACCAGAAGCAGTTATTAAATTAGTTGAAAGTATTCCAACAGTTGATGCTGGAACATTTGATGAAGGTAAGGTTGGAAAAGAATACGCTCAAACAACAGCATTTAGTGGAACAGGTGTTGAAAAGTTTGAAGCAGGTGGATTACCAGCAGGATTAACATTAAATGCAACTACTGGAGCAGTTACTGGAACACCAACAGAAGCAGGTTCATTCAATGTTTCAATCTATGGTGTAGATAAATATGGTAACTATTCTAATGCATTCAATGGAACAATTGTAATTGCTAAATAGTTAGAAAGGAAGTGAGAAAATGCAATTTTTCACAAAAGAGGAATTCGGTATTAAATATCCCGAATACTCAAATGCTGATATTTCAACTTGGCAGATAGAAGCAGTAAGTGAGATGATTTTCTCACAAATAGGCTTAAGATATAGGGATGCTAGTTGGGATGCAATTAGTGTCCCTTTGCCTATTAAAAATGCTTCTATGGAACAAATGAGGTTCGTATTAGAACACGATATTCCATTTGTTGATTTTGATAAAGATATAAAGGCAGGCTCTATGAGTTCACCTTTAAAAACTGATTATTCTACTTTGGCACTAAGAATACTTGCTAATAATGGATATCTATATAGAGGTACACCAATGTCTAGTAATATGGCTATTACTATACCATTTGGAGGCGAATAAAATGTTTCTAGTAAATGGTATGAAAGCAACATTAAGGCAATTTAATCGTGATGAAAATGATGAAATATTTGATGATACTAATTATAAAGAAATTACAATTAAATGTTGTCCTTATGATTGTGAAAGTGCTATAAGGTTTGGTGTTTATACAGTGCCTGAGGCTACTGGCTATTATCAAGTTGGAAGACTTGTTGATGTAAAGGTAGGAGACCAAATTATTTATTTAGGCAAATATGCTGATAATAAAGTCCATACAGTGTTAAAAGTTCAAGATAGTTGGATATTTAATAGAGTAGAAAATAAGATTATAGCGGTTAAATAATGGTTGATATTAAAGTAAATTGGTATCCAGGAAAGAAAAAGGAAGTATTAGAGGCTTCTGATAAGATAATGTATGCAATAGCAAGACAAACACTTGATAGAACATTTCCTCATATTCCTATGTCAAGAAGAAAAGGAGTAGTCCACATGAGACAAACTTCAATGGCAGCAGGAGTTAGGGGAAGTAATGGAGATTATTATATAGGTTCTTATACTAACTATGCTAAATATGTATGGGTTATGCCTAATACTACTAATTGGACTGAGCCTGGTACTTTTGGTAAATGGTATCAAGAAATATATACTAAGCAAAAAAAGAGTATCGTTGGAATTGCTATAAAGGAGAATGAATTGAAATGACAAGAGAATTATTAGAAAAGAAACAATTAATCTTAATTAAATATCTTCAAAACATAGTTAGTGGCTATACCACTGACAAATGGAAAATAAAAGCCGAATATTCAACAAATGATAATGATAGTAGGGTAATAGTCGTGCAAGAACAAAGCGGACAAAAACAAGTATTCTATGGCGATATATTGCCTATGTATAATTATTATATGGTTGACATATATGGACTTACAATTAGAGAGTGTAAAGAATTATCTTTATTAATAGGTAATCTAATAGGAAAATCGGAAAGAATAGAAGTTGAAAATAAAGAAACTAATAAATTGGAAAGGTGGCAAATTATATTTACTCAATATGTTAATCCACAAGCAATAGAGTATATGGATATCAGAAGAGTTGGATACAATTCTACCTTACAATGTATTATAAGTAAGATTTATGAAAAAGATTTATAGAAAGGAAGTGTAAATATGAATGAATTTTATGTAAATAATAGAGAAGTCATCAAAAACTTAGGTTTAAATACTGGCACAAGTGCAGCACCTACATTTACTGCCATGTGTACAACTACCGAAGTTGGTTTGACTACAGACTTCGAGCAACAAGACTGGTATGTTTGGTGCGATGCTATTCAAAGAAGTTTGATTACTGGAGCTGCTATCAGTATTGATACTACTGTTAAAATTGATATGAATAATGCTTCTGTAGTTAAAATATTAGGCGATATTCATACATTAATTAAAGATGGTACTGTTGCTCAATTTAATAATCAATTAGTACAATTCGAATTATTAACAGGAGTTCAAGAAGGAGCATTGACTTATACTAAGTATAAAGTACCTTGTACTTTGAATTTTAGTGATTTGGGCGGTGCTGCCGAAGATAGTGGCGAATTTGCGTTGACTATTGTTGTAACTGGTAAAGGAGAAGTTGTAACAGGATAACCTATAAGGGTTGGGTTAAAAGCCCAGCCCTTTATTTTATAATAAGGAGGTGGAATAAATGAATGGAGGAGAAGTCATCTTCAAGTTTAAAGGAGATGATAAAGACTTAGAAAAAAAGACTAATGGTGTAGCTGGTAAATTGAAAGCAAGCACTATTGCTATTGGTAATTTAATGTCTAGTGCTATTGAAAAGGTAGGTAGTTCTTTATTAGGACTTGGCAAAGATGCCTTACAAGGTGTTGCTGATTTAGAGCAGAATATCGGAGGTGTAGAGACACTTTTCAAAGATAGTGCTGATACAGTTATAGAGAACTCAAAAAAAGCCTATACAACAGCGGGAATTGATGCCAATAAATATATGGAGCAAATAACTTCATTTAGTGCTAGTTTATTACAAAGTCTAGGCGGAGATACAGAAGAGGCAGCCAAAGTTGGTGATATGGCTATTCAAGATATGGCGGATTAACAAAATAGTCCGAATTAAACGCATTGAACCTTATCAAGGGTGTGTAGTGTAAACTATGCTAACGGTGAAACTCCTAACGTGAAGTCGAGGACAATACCGTGGTAAGCCTATGAAAATAGGAAACTGTAACGACTATTCCGAAAGGAAGTAGAATTATTATTGATACATAATTCGAAGTGGTGCGATTGACACAAATACAAATTTATGATGCAATGATAGAAGCAAAAAAAGATGGATTTTTACCATCAGAGATTTCTAGATGTTGCAATCATGGAGGAACACATCATGGATACGTATTTGAGTTAATATGAGATAGTCTACTCCCCTAATAAATATCGGGAAACCGAGGGTATTAAAGGAATTCAAACAAGTTTGGTACCGCAATAGAAAACATTCAAAATGCCTACCAAGGTTTTGCTAAGCAGAATTATACGATAAAATTAATGTCTGCTTAATTAGTGATAATTAAGTAAGTGTATGTGAACCTTATCAAGGGTGTGAGATTAAAATACAAGTAGGAAATGACTTGTTGAGATAATCTTGCTAACTGGGGAAGCCTAAGTCCAAAAGATATGGTTATCCAGTGCCAAGCCTAGAAATAGGAAGGTCAAACGACTATGAGTTCGTTACTCAGTACAATATCTATTGATACGATATTGGAAGTGCATACTATCTCAAATGAGATAAAGATATAGTCTAATCCCACTTTTAAATAAGTGTTAAAATACTAGGAAACTAGGGGTATAAATGGTTAGATAATTTAAAACTCGGTTGAAAAGCCATAGCCGAGTATAAACCGAAGAATTAAGCTGGAAACCCATCAAAAAAAGGGTAATCAGAACCGAAGGCTATACAAAGTATAGTCAGGGGCAACGCATAGAGGTTGAAAAGATATAATACCTCCACGAGGCTTCGGAACTTATATAAGTTAAAAGATATGCTGAACTATATAAATGATAAATATATAGAAATAAAAGATAAAAAACTTTTATGTTAACAAGTGTATGGTGGCACAAAAACAGAAATGGAAAGATTACTTGCTGATGCCGAAAAGATATCAGGAGTTAAATACGATATTTCTAATTTAAATGATGTATTTAATGCTATTCATGTAATTCAAGAAGAATTAGATGTAACAGAAACGACAGCAAAAGAAGCCTCTACTACTATAAGTGGCTCAATAAATAGTGCAAAATCGGCATTTAGTAATTTTTTAAGTGGTGCAGGTGGAATTGAAGAAGTAATAAGTACCTTTACTACTGCTGGAACAAATATATCAAATGCTATAATCAAAATGGCACCTCAAATAATAACTGGCTTAACTACTTTATTGAATAATTTAGTGCCTATGATAGCACCTTTACTTCAAGCAATTTTACCAGCATTAATACAAGGAACTTCAACATTGTTAATAGGGTTAGCACAAGCATTGCCTAGTATTATTCAAATATTAATGGATATGTTACCTACTATTATTCAAGAATTAGCAAATATGTTGCCTATTATACTAGAGGCTTTAATTCAAGGTTTAATTATGATAATTCAAGCATTAGCACAACAATTACCAACATTGATACCAGTTATCATAGATGCTATTCTTAGCACTATACCTATATTAATAGATAATTTGCCTTTATTTATAGAGGCAGGATTTCAATTACTTATAGGTTTATTGCAAGGATTAATACAAGCAGTCCCTAAACTTTTAAGTTATATTCCTAAAATAATAACTTCTTTAGTAGGTTATTTTATGGAATTGCCTAAAAAATTAGTTAATATAGGTAAAAATATGGTTATGGGAATATGGAATGGTATAAAAAATGTTAGCAAATGGATATTAGACAAGATTAAAGGCTTTGGAAAATCTATATTAAATGGAATTAAAAGTATATTTGGAATACATAGTCCATCAACAGAATTTGCATGGATAGGTAAAATGAATATGGTAGGTTTAGAAGAAGGTATGGAAGATATGAAAGGACAAGTTAATTCAACAGTAGATGGAATGTTTGATGATATGTTTAGTTTATCGCCTAGCCTATATGGAAGTTCAAGTACTAATTTAAGTCCACAGATTAATGTAGTAGTAAATAATAATATGGAGCAAGACCCATTAGGACAAATGGTTAATAATATTAAAACATTTAGTGGTGGCTCTAAAAACGACTATAATTATGGAATGGGAGGAGCATAAATATGAGTAGATTAAAAATGTTAATAAACAATGAAGAAGTAGTATGTAATAAAGAATTTACTATAACAGAGGAAATACTTACTACTTCCTCAACCATTCTTAATAATTGCTATCCAAAAAGTTGGGAAAATGATAAAAATTATATTTCTAGATTTTATTATCCTAAAGATTATTCTAAATGTAAGATATATAAAGATAATGTACTTGTTTTTTGCGGAGTAGTAAAGAATTCTGGTAACATAAGTCTTAACCCTAGATATCCTCACTTTTGTAGTTTACAAATATTAGACTTTAAGACTTTACTTAGTGAGGGCGAGACTTTAGACTTTGTTATAAATAATAAGACAATAACCGAAGCAATAGAAATGATAATAGATGCTATTAAAGATTATGGTTTCATATTAGGTAATATTAATATATTCGGTGCTGATGATATAATTGGTGCTTATTCAACACAAAATAAAACTGCTTATGATGTATTTCAATATCTAGCAGATATAACAGGCTCTAAATGGTTTACAAGACTTGTTGATGAGGATAAAATTGCTATTGACTTTTATGACCCTATATTAATGACAAGAGGAAAAAATATTGAATATAATATTACCTGGTTTGAAGAGAATAATATAAATGATATTTCTTTTAATTATGGAAGTAGAGATTATAGAAATAAACAAATAATGCAATCTGATGAAGTTTATGCAAGCATAGATTACACCGAAATATTAATAGCAAATGGATATGATGTTAATTTCTTAACATCTTCTAATATAGGTAATGTAAGAAGCATAAATGTTAATGGTGTATTTAAAACTTTTACCGCTAAATCAAATAAAGAAATAGGAATAGAAGCAGATTTCTATTATACACCAGGCAAAAATCAAATAGAAAGCGAAGAAAATTATCCTGCTGGAACTCAGATACAAATAAAGTATCAACCTCTTGTAAAAGGTAGACAAATAGTGTATAATAGTGATGAAGTAGAAAGAGTAGCAAATCAAACAGGAAGAAAAGGAGTTATAGCAAGATATGAGAATAGAAATGATGTTCTTTCAAGCGATGAACTTGATAAAGTAGGACAATCTTATATTAAATATAAAGGTAGTGCAGAAGTCAATTTAAAAGTAGTAACTGATGATAAAGATATTTATAATATTGGGCAAATAGTACACTTTGATGCACCTATTGATGATTTAACACAAGATTATATGGTAAAAAGAAAAGAAATAAAAGTAATAAATACAACAGACCAAGAAAAGATATTCTACACTTATGAATTATCAAGTTCGTTTAATAGTGAAAGAGCAATAAATTGGTTTGATAATCAAAGAAATAAAGCAAGTGGAAATATTCAAGAGGGAGAGAGCATAACAAGAAATGTTGATATAGAAAATTCAGCAAATATCATATATAATAATTTAACTATTAGTGAAATTACAGTTATTGGAGATAATATCTTAAATTGTGCATTAAATGCTCCATTTATAAATTAGGAGGTAATTATGACAGATGATTTTAAAAGTAAAATTATAACATATTTATGTGGCAAATATGAAATACAGAATAAAGAAGATAAACCTACTATAGAACAAATAAAAGAAACAACTAATAATTTCACTGACAATTTAAAAGCAGAATTAAAAAAGCAAGGACACGAAGTATATAGATTATATATATATGGCTCATTTCAAAGTAAAAATGCAAGTGATGATGGGCTTGATAAAACATTAATATATGGTGTTGTTGATGATATAAAAAGAGAATTAAATGGATATATTGTTATTGTAGATGTTGGATTTAATATAATACAAGTAATTACAAAATATTCAAGTGGTGTAAAAATTGATAGAATGCTAAAATTAGAAGCAGATGAAACTGGTAATTTAATGGCAATAGAAAGATATGGAGAGGGATTAGGAACTTTAAGATTTCTTTTATTAAATAACCCTACTGTTAAATTACCTAGTGATGCAGAATATAAATTAATAATTAAAAAATCTTATGAATTTCCTAGCAATTTAAGAAGTTATGCTTATGATTTTATACGAAGAAGAATTGGAGGAGGCAATTATTTATTTGGTGGAACTAATACAACAGCAACAGGAAAATTTCCTATCGCTGTAGAACTTACTATTAATGTTGGAGCAGAAAATGAATGGAAATTATTTGAAAGTGATAGTAGTTTTGGTACTAGTGTATCTTATGCAATAAATGATATGTGGCAGACTTGGGATAATGAAAATAATCTAGATTTTCAAATGATAGGTATTTCAAGTGATGATATGCTAAGTGTATATAATAAAAATGGAGATAATATTTCACTTACTTCAATAAATGTTTTAAAGTACAGTGAAAAATTAATAGCATATAATGTTATTAGAAATATATCTAAAATAAAACAAAAAAATAATTTCTATTCTATAATATATCAATATACTTTTGATAAAGGAAGTACAAATAAATATGCTCTATATGAAATTTTTAATATAAAAGATGGTGCTGTTGCCAATATATATAAAAATCAATTTGTATTAGACAATTATCTAGAAGAGCAAGATTATGGTGGGTTAGGAATGAGTATAAAAGGCAATGATGTAAATATATTTATGTTATGCTATACAAATATTTCTGTTTATACATTATATATAGGAAGAATTGCAAATAATCAAGTTTATTTAGTTGAAAAAGAAAATATTAGTCAATCTGTTTCTAATCCAATAATATTCTATAATGTTACAAAACAGTTTAACTTATATAATTATCAATTTCAATTAATAAATTTATTGTATTCAACACTAGAGATATATAATGAAAATAATTATAATGGACTTCCATATCAAGATTTAAATAGTATGGTTCCTAATTCTGGAATATTATATAATAGTTCAAATATACCAATATTCGCAAGAAATTTATATAATAAAACAATAAGTGGAAGAACTACACAAAGTACAATTGAAGTACCAAATACTTATTTAAATGATGATATCGTAGCAAAAGAAAACTTGCTAGGTAAAACTAATTCTATATTAATAAGTAATAATCAGACTATAACTAAGAATATCTATGAAACACTAAATATAAATTTTATAAATACTTTGCAAATAAGAAATGATAATGATGAAACTAATTCTATACTTAACCCAGTAGGGGCAAGCAGACTAAATAATAGTATATCAGAAACAACCGATTATAATAATATGAAAGCATTAAAAGTAAAAATTAATTTTACTGATAATACTAATTATATAATTCAATTAAATGCTAATCAAATTTATAAGATTAGTGATACAAGTTATATATATGATTTTGATATATATGCATCAAAGGATATAACAAATATTCAAATAATAAGTAATGATGAAATAACAGTTTATCAAACTATAATTTCAATATTTAGAGCAGATAGATTTTATAATATCACTCAAATGGTGGAAATAGTATAAAGGAGGAAGATAAAATGAAAAAAATAAATAATAAGTTAATAAAAAAAAGTGGTTATTATTTAAATAATATCTCTCAAGGAGGTAACTTATGATAACTTATGAAGATAAAGTAGCATTACATGAAAATACAGACGTTGCCAATGTAAATAAGGTAACTGCTGACGATATGAACGAAATAAAAAAATCGGTAAATGGCATAGTAGAAAGCAATATATTCAAAAATTTATTTAATGTTGGAAATGCAAAAATAAGCACTAATACTGGATTGAATTTTAACCAAACAAATAATCAAATTTTAATAAATGGAAGTTCAACCACTGCAACAAATATTTTTTTAGATAGTCCAAATGTAAATAAAGATGAAGATGGTATAATTTTAAAAGCGGGGACATATACAGCAACTATAAAAAAAGTTAGTGGTTCTCTATCAGATAATAGCATTGATTTTTATTTAAGAAAGAGCGATGGAACAAACTTCTATGATGGTACTATTGTTTTTTCACAAAGCATTGAAGCTGGTGTTTCCGATGGAACTACTTATTCTAGTACCTTTACATTAACAGAAGAAACAAGACTACATTGGATTGGATACTTTGGTAGTGATTTAGTAACATTCAATAATTTAATTCTTAAATTTCAAATAGAAGAAAGCCCAACTCCAACATCTTATATGCCTTGGGCTGGTTATATAGTTGAAAGTGGTAGTAATAATGATGGAAAGTGGATTAAGTATTCAGATGGTAGATTAATAACTATGCACAAAGTAACTAGAAATTTAGCAAGAACAGCAACATGGGGAAATATGTATGAAAGTACTACACAAGCAGATTTAGGAAATTATCCTATGGCATTTAAGGATATACCTTTTGTATATGTAACATTGCACGAAGTAAATGCTTCATTAGAAGCAGTACAATTTTCAAGTGCAAATAATGCTGGAAAAGTTTATATATTAGCACCAACTTCAAATGAAAGTGCAGATTATGTATTTCATGTATTAGCAATAGGAAGATGGAAATAAAAATAAAATAAAAAGGAGAAAATATGAATGACACAATAATAGTAGCACTTTTATCATTTGCGGGAACTTGTATAGGTTCCTTTGCTGGAATTAAATTAATCAAATATAGAATAGAACAATTAGAAAAAAAGGTAGATAAGCACAACACTGTAATAGAAAGAACATATCGCTTAGAAGATGATGTTAAGTATATAAAAGAAGAAATTAGTGAATTGAAAGAGAGGTGTTAAGAATGGAAAAGTTTAAAAAGGCAAGTAAATATATTCTGAATATATTGACTATAATAAATGCTTTAATTATAGGAATTGCTCCTATATGGAATATCAATGCAGATAAAGTAACAAATACTATAGCAGTAGTTATAGCAGTAATATCAACATATTTATTAGGAAATAAAGCAATAAATAAGATAAAAGGAGAGTAGATAATATGGAAGAAATTAAAATTACAGAAGAAATGGAATTAGAGTTAAGTAATGGAAAGGGGGATGAAGTAGATGAGTAAGTCAAGTCTAACACAAATAATAGTACCTGCAGATGAGGGGAACTATACTAAAGGCAGAGATGGTAGAAGCATTGAAGCAATTACTATTCATCATATGGCAGGAAGATTAACTGCAAAACAATGTGGTAGAATATTTCAAGCAAAAGGTAGATATGGTAGTTCTCACTATGGTGTTGGGTATGATGGAAGTATTGCTAATTATGTTGATGAAGAAGATACTGCTTGGACTAATAGTAATTGGGATAGCAACTGCAAGTCAGTAACTATTGAAATATCTGATAATGATAATAGTTGGTATGTTAACGATATTACTTTAAATGCTGTTATTAAATTGGTTGCAGATATCGCTAAGAGGAGAAACTTGGGAATATTAGTACCTGGCAAAAATTTAACTTGGCATAGTATGTTTACTAGTACCACTTGTCCTGGAGATTATCTAAGAAGCAAAATGCAGTATATCGCTGATGAAGCAAATAAGATTAATAATCCAGAGCCAATCAAAGAAAAAACTACAGAGGAATTAGCACAAGAAGTTATCGCTGGTAAATATGGTAATGGTGAAGATAGAAAGAATGCATTAGGCGATAGATATGCAGAAGTGCAAGCAAGAGTTAATGAAATATTAGCACCTGTACCAGAGCCAAGCATCGATATTCTAGATTTAGTTAGAAAGACTATTAGAGGAGACTTTGGAAATGGTGAAGATAGAATAAATGCACTAGGTTCTAACTATGATGAAGTTCAAAGACAAGTTAATTTGAATATCCAAAATGGAACTACAAATTGGGACAATGTAAGATTATATTAAGTAGGCTAAGCACCTACTTCTTTTTTTATGCCTCGATTTGCATATTTTCTTTGTTTTTATAAGGGTTTATAAAGAAAATGTAAAAAAAATAAAGAAATTTCATTTAATGTGTTGACAAATGTATATACTTTGTGGTACAATTATAATGTCATTAAGGAAAGGAAGAGATGAAAAATGAAAAGTTATGTTGTTTATGGAGAAGAAAGTGGAGAAATAAAGGAATTCAAAACCCTTAAAGAAGCACAAGAATTTATAAAGATGCTAAAATTATACGACAAAAAAAATAGAATAAAAGATAAATACTATATAGAAGAGGAAGAGTGGTAAAATGAAAAAGATAATTAAATGGTTAAGATATAATTTAGATAGAGACTTATATGAATATTATGGAGTTAAGAAAGGAGAAAGAATATAATGAAAAAGTTTTTAAAAGAAAATAAAGGTATAATTATATTTTATTCAATAATTATTGTTGGCACTTTGTTAATTTTACAAAGAATTTCATCTTTAAATTAATAAATACATCACTAGACTTAATTAAATTAGTCTAGAATTAATGAAAATAATAAAATAGAAATTATATTAGAATTATTAAAACTTCGTTAAAATTAAAATAAATAGCGAATAAAAGGAGGAAAAGAAAATGGAAGAATTTAAATTGAATTTTTATTTTAATTTGTATAAAGATAAGGCAATGGTAACTAGAAATTTGTTTAGAACTGAATTTATTAAAAGACATGGCGAGTTCAAGTATCTAGAAGAATTAATTAGAATGATAGAAGATTATCAAATAAATAAGTATGGAACTGCACTTTACGAATGGGAAAATAGCAAAACAAAAAGAAATATAAATATTTATTTAGATGCTGAAGAAAAAAGAAAGAAAAGGGGGTGGAGAAAATGAATAATGTTTATATCAACTTAAAAGATTTCTATGGTTACACTATAAAAGAGATATTCAGAAACCAAGACTTAGTAACTATTAAGGAATTAGTCGATAAATTAGAAGAATATTCTGATGTAATAGAAGAGCAAGCAGACACAATAGAAAAACAACAAGAAGAAATTGAAGATTTAAAAGAATATAAAAATCAATATTGTGAATTATATGACCAATATTGTAGATAGGAGATAATATGAGAAAGAAAACAAAAACAAGAGTATTAAATATTAGACTTTCTGAATGGGAGTTTAATGAATTAGAAAAAGCAACAAAAATGACAGGACAAAGCAAGACATCATTCTTAGTAATGGCTATGCTTGAAAAAGTGCAAAAAATAAAAGGAGGAAAATAATGAAATACAATATTAAATTAAGTAAAGGCAAAATAAATATAAATGGCAAAGAATATGATATTCCAGATGAAGTAGCAAAGTTTCTCATTTATGAAACAAGCACTAGAGATGACATAATACAAACAAGAGATGTGTATAAAAGAACTATAGATAAAGCAATAGAATATGTTTCTAATAAGAAAGCAATCATTAATACTGATGTAATAAGAATATTTGATTTATTTGAAATTAATGAGCAAGGATATACAAATGAATTATTAGATATATTAAAGGTGGTGAGATAATGAATATAGAACTTACTGATTTAGAAGAGATATTACTTTATTTAGAAACAACCAGTTTAGAACCACACAATGATTATACAAGCGAATTTACATATAAAGACCAAAAAATATTATATAAATATATAAAAGAATTACAACAAGAAAATGATAAATTAAAGGAACAACAAAAAGAGTTTATAAAATATTTAGAAAATATGTTAGATGATGAAAACGATATATTTTCAGTAGTTAGAGTTAAAGATGCTTTACAAAAATATAAAGAAATAATAGGAGATGATAAATAATGGAATATAATGTTAAATTAAGCAAACGCAAGATAAATATAAATGGTAAAGAATACGATATACCTAGAGAAGTAGCAGAGTTTATCATTTATGAGACTAGTACTAGAGATGATATAATACAAACAAGAGATGTATATGAAAGAACTATAGATAAAGCAATAGATAGAATAAATGATTACAAGATTTATTGTAAAGAAAACAAAGGCTTTACTGAATATACTGATATTGAAATAGAAGCAATAGAGCCAATATTAACAAAAATGGAAGATATATTAAAGGTGGCGAGATAATGAATAAAGAGATAGTTATATATAGACACAAAATAAATAAGAATATTTATCTTATAAGAAACTGGTATGTTTGTGGTGGAAGCCCTGATACTGATTGGTTTAAAGCAACCAATGATATATATGAAGCAATAGAAAATTCGGAAAATAGAGATGGCAAAACAATAGAAGAAGCATATAACATTAGGGCATTTCCTGATGAATTAAAAGCGAAAATTATAGTAGATAAAGAGTTTGAATTTGATGGCTACAAAGGAATTTTGAAAAAAGAATTAGTATTTAAAGTGTCAGATTTTGAAAAAGTCACTTTAATAATAAAAGAAGATTTAGTAGAAAAAGTAGAGAGTGATGAGTAAATGGAAGAAAAATTATTCTTATTTAACCCTTTTAACATAAAAAACATAAATGAAAAAGAACTTGCTAGTATGTATCAAGAAGTATTTAAAAAGATTATAGATGAACCTAATTCAATGTATTTATATGCTCATAATATAGAGGTTTATTCTAATCTTAATTACATAATAGGAGAAGTAATAGCAAGACTTACTAAAGACATAATAGAATTAAAAACACAAATAGAGATAGATAGAGCAATAAAAACAACCGAAGAAAGAAAGAATTGGAATACCGAAAGAGATGGAAAAGCACCCGCTATGGCTTATTTTGAGGCACTAGGAACTCGTTTCTGCAAAGATAGTATAAATAGACTAGCAGATAAAGAATGCTCGCTAAAAAGGTTTAAAAATGCTTATACAAGTACAGAAAATAAAATCAATGCTCTAAAAAAGAAATTAGAAAGTATAAAGTTTGAAAACAGTTTTGAATAATTGATATTGATTTATTAAAAAAATTAATATATAATTAACATAGGCATGAAGAAGAAAAGATTTGATGATGGGTAGGTACTTCATGCCTAAATAAACCTACTTATCATCAAGTCTTTTTTTCATAGCCTAGAAAGAGGTATAAAATGGAAGAAAATAATAGAGCATTCAAAGGAATATGGATACCTAAAGAGGTATGGGAAAGTAAAGAATTAACACTTCAACAAAAGGTAATGTTAGTAGAGATTGATAGCCTTGATAACGAAAAAGGTTGTTATGCTAGTAATAAATATTTTAGTGAATTTTTTGGTATAAGTAGTGGAAGAGTATCACAAGTAATTAATGAATTAATAGATAAAGGATATTTAAATGCAGAATATATTAAAGAAGATAATCAAATATTAGGAAGAATATTAAAAATACAAAGTCCGCCATATCCAGTAAAGGTATTTAGAAAATTAAATAGGGGGTATTTAGAAAATGATGAGGGGGGTATTAAATATTCTAAAGGGGGGTATTTAGAAAATTATAAAGATAATAATATAATATATAATAATATAAATAATAATAATAATATATATGATTTTTTGCAAAAAGAATTAGGAAGAACTTTATCGCCTACCGAAATTGAAAAAGTAAAAGAGTGGGAAGATAATGAACTTACTAGATATGCAGTTAAAGTCGCTATATTAAATGGTGCTTATACTATTAATTATATAGATACTATAATTTATAATTGGCAAAAATTAGGAATTAAAAGTGTAAGCCAAGCACAAGAAGAAACTAAGCGACATAGAGATAAAAAAATAAGTAAAAAAACAGATTATAAGCCCGAATGGTTTGATGTTGACATAAAAAAAGAAGAAGTAGAAACTAATGAAAACAATGAAATGGAAAAATTATTAAAAGATTTTAAATAAAAACATAAAATACAGTTGACAAAAGTTAAAATAGGGTGTATAATTAATATATAAATGAAAGGAGAAAAGAAAATGGTAAATCAAGTTATATTAGTTGGAAGATTGACTAATAAGCCTATATTAGAAGAAAGAGGAGATAAAGTATATTCAAAAATCACTTTAGCAACACCAAGAAGTTATAAAAATATAAATGGAGAATATGATGCAGATTTTATAGATGTTGTATTGATTAATAAAGTTGCTGAAAGTTGCGTTGAATATTGTGAACAAGGCGATATGGTAGGCGTAAAAGGTAATTTGCAAAGATTAAAAGATAAAGATTTAGAAGTCCATGCTGAAAAAATCACATTTTTATCAAGTAAGTTGGGCAAATAAAAAAAAGAAAAGGAGAACAAAGAAAATGAAAGAAGAAGAGATTAAAAAGATGAACATCTATGAAAAGATGTCATTAATAACCGAAGAAATAGGAGTTATTGAAAAAGGATTGGTTGTGTCTATAAGCAAAACAAATAGTTATAAAGCAGTATCAGAAAGAGATGTATTAGATGGAGTAAAACCTATAGAAAAGAAGTATAGAGTTTATAGTTATCCAGCAAAAAGAGAAGTAATTGATAGAGATACTTTAATAAAAGAAAGTGAATATAATGGAAACATAACTAAAACTAATACATTATTTATGAGAATAGAAACTACTTATAGATTTGTTAATATTGATAATCCTAGTGAGTTTATTGAGACAATAGTTTATGGAGATGGTTTAGATACAGGCGATAAAGCGCCAGGAAAAGCAATGACATACGCGGATAAATATGCACTTATGAAAGCATATAAATTAAGTACTGGAGATGACCCTGACAAAGAGGCAAGCCCAGAAAATGGGTACAAAAAAGCCACTAAACAAGTTGGCACTGCAAAGATAAGCCCTAAACAAATGGAACTTATACAAAAATATTATCAAGGCGAAAATTTAACAAAATTATTAGAAGTAAATAACCTTGATAAGTTAGAAGATATGTCTATTAATAAAGCAAGTGAAATATTAACTAAATTATTTAAAAAGAAAGATGAGGAATAATTATTATGCAAGAAAACGAAGTGAAAAAAGTAGATTTATATAATTTAATAGTAAAAAAAGAAGGTAACTATCAACTAGCAGATATAATTACATCAGAATTAAAAATGATAGATGAAGAAAAAAAAGAATTAAAAAGAAAAGAAGATGCAATAAGAGAAACCTTATTAAAAGAAATGGAAGATAAAGGCATTATAAAAATATCAGATGAAAATATCAGTATTACTTATAAAGCACCAACTGAGAAAGAAACATTTAGAACAGCAATGTTTAAAAAAGATTTACCTGATTTATACGATACTTATGTAGAATTCACACCAGTTAAAAGTTCATTAGTAATCAAGATAAAATAATGAAAACTTGGACTATAGGTAATTATGTTATAGAATATTGGGAAGATAGTCATCTTTATATATGCAATGGAATTATTCTTCCCTCTATAACAACAATATTAAAAAAGAAATTCGGAAATAAGTATCAAGGTGTAGATGAAAGAATACTTGAATTAGCAAGCGAAAAAGGTACGAATATGCACCAAGCAATTCAAGATTATGAAGAAGATGGTATAAATGACCTTAATAATAGAGAACTTCAAAATTATATATTCTTAAAGAAACATTATAAATGGCAAGTAATATCCTCAGAGATACCAGTTATATTATTTATTGACAATATACCAGTAGCAATAGGTAGATTAGACCAAATAATAGAAATAAATAAAGAAAGAGGAGTAAATGACTTTAAAAGAACTGCAACATTTGATAAAGAGTATGTAGCATATCAAACTAATCTTTACAAGATAGCCTACGAGCAAACTTATCATATACCTTTATCATTTGTAAGTGGTACACATTTAAGGGAAGAAAAAAGAAAGTTTTATAAATTGCCAGTAAATGAAGAAATGGCAATAAAATTAGTAAAAGAATATTTGGAGGAAGAAGAAGATGTATAGATTTAAAAAAGAAAAATTTGATAAAATAAAATTAAATCAAGCAAAAATAGCAGAAGAAGTCGGAATTACTAGGCAGTACATGAATAGTATATATAATCAAGCAACACTATGCAAAAAAACCACTGCATATGCTATAACAAAAAGTATAGATAATAATGCTGAAATAAAAGATTTTTTTGAAGAGGCAAGATAATGAGTATTAGAAGCAAATTTTGTGAGTTTGATAAAGAAACAAGAAAATATATAAAAAAAAGAGATAATAATAGATGTATCTTTTGTGGAAATAATGGGGCTTTGCAAATAGCACATATATTCTTATCAAGGGCTCAAGGTGGCAAAGGTTGTAAAGAAAATGGTGTTATGTTATGTATTAAATGTCATCAAGCATTAGATAATGGCAAAGACACATCATTAAGAAATGAAATACATACCTATTGTGCCGAATATTTAGTAAAAAAAGAGAATATAACAAGTATTACCGAGTTAATGAAAACACTTAAATATGATAAAAAAAATAGCCTTAGAGAAAGAATTATAATATCAGAAGAGAAAAAAGAAATAAAAGATAGATGTAAAAATTGCAGATTATTAGAAAAAAGGCAAGTAAAAGGTAATTCAATACCTACATATTATTGCAGATACAGAAAAATAAGAATAACAAAAAATACAGAGGCTTGTAAAGATTTTAGGAGGATAAAATGAATAAAAAATTAATTTTAAAAATATTAAGAAAAATATTCAAAGAATATTGTCGTGTTGAAAAATTTGAGAGAGATGGAAATAGAATAATAATAGAATTAACACCATATATTAATTCTTATAGTGATTATCTTGACACCCTTTAGAAAAATTAGGAGGATAAAATGAAACCAGAAAAAATAAGCAGATTTCAAATGTGGAAATTAAAAAAAGAATTTCCTACAAGTAAAACTGAAAGAGAACAATTAAGAATACTAAAAAAAGATAAGCAAGAAGATATAAAAGCATATTTAATTATAATTAATTTATTGTTATTAACAGCAATATTAAGTTATATATTATATCTAATGTTAACTTATAAGTGGTAAGGAGGTGTCAAAATGAAGTATCATTGTTTTTTCGAGCAAAGTGCGACATTTAAGAATGAATTTAAAAAACTTGGCTATAAAGCATATGATTATGATATATTAAATGATTTCAATGAAACTGATTATGTTGTAGATTTATTCAATGAAATAGAAAAAGGATATTTAGGCTTAAATAGTATTTTTGATAAAATGAGAGAAAAAGAAGATACTATAATAGCATTTTTCCCTTGTGTTAGATTTGAAGCCCAAGTTTTATTAAATTTTAGAGGAGAAAATAGTGGTTATAAAGATTGGTCTTTAAGAAAAAAATTAAGTAATGATTTAAAACTTCACAATGAATTAAATAGAAATTATGAATTAATTACAAAATTATGTATTATTTGCATTGATAGAAACATCTCTTTAATAATTGAAAATCCATATAGCGAACAACATTATTTAAAAAGATATTGGTGCATTAAGCCAGCAATAATTGATATGAATAGAAGAGATAATGGAGACCATTTTATTAAGCCCACTCAATATTGGTTTATAAATTGCAATCCTAAAAATAATTTTATTTTCGAACCATTATTACAAGTTGAATATAAAATCGTTGATAACCAAAATACTGTAGGAAGAAGTATGATACATCCTCAATATGCAAATAGATTTATTAGAGAATTTATAATTGATGAAAAGATAAAAGAAAGTGAGTGATAAAGAATGAATGCTAAAGAAATGTTTGAAAAATTAGGATATAAATATTATGAAGATGATATTTACTTTTTAAAATATTATAAAACTTATAAATTATCCCACGATAAAGAAATTAAGTTTCATAAAGCAGATAAGACATTTGCAGTTAAAGATGATAATGGAATTAATTATAGATGGATTAATTTAAAAGAACTACAAGCCATCAGCAAACAAATAGAAGAACTTGGTTGGAATAAGGAGGAAAAGTAATGTTAAAGATAAAAGATAATTTGTATTTTAAAAGGGAAATAAAATCTATTTCAAATTATACTGAAATTTTTAGTGATAAACACTATGTAAAAATAATATTTATTGATGGTAGCGAGGATTATATCTTGAATGCAACTATAGATGATGTTATAGATTTAGATAAAAAAGGTGATTAAATGTTTATATTATATATACCATTAATATTCTGGGGTTTAGTTGGTATAGGAGTAATTATAGGATTAATTATGATAATAAAGGAGAAATAAGAACAATGAATAAAGAATTAGCATTAAGAACATTTGCTTATTTAATTGGTCATTATAAAACACATAATGAAACAACAATAAATAAACAAGAAATTGAAGCAATAGAGTTCATATTAAAAGATAATGAGTTTTTAAAACAACAATTACACGAAGCAAGTTTAACTATACAAGAAATGACAGAACGTGATATTGAATGCCCTAGTAATTGCGAAAAATTAAGGCAATTAAAGAAACAACTTGAAGATAAAGAAGATTACATAAATAAATTACAAGCAACTAAAGATAAATTAGATAAATGGGATTATGAAAACACAATGCAACAAAAAGAGTTTATAAGATATTTAAAAGAAAAAGAAAAACAATTCGATATGATAGGAGACCCAATAAATAGTGGTGCTTGTTGTGGTATTTTAAATAAATATAAAGAAATAATAGGAGATGATAAATAATGAATATGGATTTAAATAAGCCTTTTTATTTAATAGCAGAATATTGGTTGGGTGATTTAAAAGGTTTTATAAAAATAGGTGATGATAAAGAAGAAATAGAAAAAATATTCTTAGATAAATATGCTTGGTTGCCTGGTAGTTTTGGAGTAACAGAACAAACATATCAATTGTTAGAAGTTAATGCAAAAGAAATAATGAATTATGGGGGTGAAAGAAAATGAAAATAACAATATATGATTATAAAAGAAAAATAGATTTTAAAAACGATGCTAAAGGTATAAGAGATTTCATATTATTATTAAATAAAATGTTTAAAGAAAATGGCATTAGAATTTATATAGGTTTTAGTTATAAAAATAGTGATGAATAGGAGGAATTATGAAAGATATAAATATAAACTATGAAGGACTATCATTTGAAGAAAAGATAGAATTAAAAATAAATTATTTACTTAGTTTACCAGCAAGTGAAACAACAAAAAGTGCCTTACTTAATTTGAAGTGGGTACTTGAAATGTATCAGAAAGAAAAAGTGAAAGGAAGAAGAAGATAATGGATTTAAAAGCATTTGAAAATACTTATGATGAAAAGTTAAGTAATTATATTGAAAAAAACTATGGTGAAATACCTCGTTGCAGGGGATATGAACTTATGAGATTAGTTGAAAAATATGGAAATGATAGTGATGAACAAACATCTTTATATGATTCGTTTGTTGGGCAAGATGTAATTTATATTCATACAAGATGTGGAAATTGTGGTTTAGGTTACGAAGATGAAGAAAGCAATTATGTTTATTGTGGTGCTAAAGAATGGGAAGCAAAGTATAAAGATTTGTTTATAGCACATTGTACTGATGAATTTGATAGCACATATTGCGACCATTATTTCAAAGCAGTAATTAATGATGAGTACAATGATTTAGTTAAAGAAGGAAAGAAATAATGGAACCACATAGAAGAAGAAAACTATTAAAGATAAGACAATCTTTTTTAGAAAGATATAAACTTGCCAAACAATTTAAAGATAAATTTTATACTGAATATTTTGCTAAACAAATAAGAGATATAGAAAAAGAATTAAAAATGTTTATAGATAATTTAGGAGAGTGATAAATAATGGAATTTAAAGTAGGAGATAAAGTTAAAGTAATAAAGAATGAATATACATTTCCAACATATGACACATGGATAAATAAGTGTGCTATGCAATATAAGAAAAAATGGAAGGAAGAAGAATTACCTAATAAAAATAATGAATATATAATAAAAGTAAAGGCACCGCATGAAGACGGCCTTGACATATACCTAATACAAGATATTAAAACAAAACAAGTTTATATAATAGATGAAAAAGGTATTGAATTAGTAAAAGAAAATAAAACATTCTTTAAAAAACTGCCAAATAATTACACAGGTACAATAGAAGTAGAAAATGGTTATATAGTAGAAAAAGAAATACTAGACGAAAAAGAGAAAGAATATTTAAGTGCAGTTATTAGACCATTTAGAGACAGAATTGAATATATTAAAAAAGTGGGA
>OGZK01000725.1_pt1 | contig 32519 bp, 30 predicted proteins | sample 1576791 | NCBI WGS metagenome assembly OGZK01 (sample SAMEA3541556, study PRJEB24748) | human gut metagenome | biome: human gut; feature: human-associated habitat; material: faeces | place: China | collected 2012
CGGTGGGCACCCCTGCCATCACCACGGTGGATCGCGTAGTGGAGATGGTGCCTCAGGTCATGGACCGCGTGGAGAGCTTCATCGACAGGAAGCGGGAAAAAGCGGACTTCTAAGGCAAAATACTTGGCCCCGCCGCCGAATATACTGGGATGATTCTATCGTATAAGGGTGATCCCAATGTCAGTCAGGCTGCTTCGGGGCTTGTGGGCCCTATGTCTCATTTTCTGCATAACGCCGGCTGTGGCGGAGGCTCTGGAGGTCTCCGCCACGGCTGCTGTCCTGATGGACGCGGACATGGGGCAGGTACTCTACGAGAAAAACGGTGACCGCCAGATGCTCATCGCCAGCACCACCAAGATCATGACGGCGCTGGTGGTGCTGGAGCACGCCGCGCCGGACGATGTCATCACCGTGACGCCGGACCACATGGCGGAGGGCTCCTCCATGTACCTGAGGGCCGGTGAAACGTTGCGGGTGGAGGAGCTGCTGTACGGCCTGCTGCTCTGCTCCGGCAACGATGCGGCGCTGGCGCTGACAGAGTGCGCCGGAGGGCTGACACCCTTTGTGGCGCTGATGAACGAGAAGGCAGCGGCGCTGGGCATGGCCCACACCAGCTTCGCCAATCCCAACGGGCTGGACGCGGACGGCCACTATTCCACAGCGCGGGACATGGCGGTGCTGGCCGCCGCGGCGGTGGAAAACCCCACGTTCCGGCGCATCTGCTCCAGCCGCAGTGTCACCATCGGCCAGCGCACCATGGAGAACCACAACCGCCTCCTGCGTCAGGTGGAAGGCTGCGTCGGCCTGAAAACGGGGTACACCCAGGCGGCGGGCCGCACACTGGTATCCTGTACGGAGCGGGACGGCTGTCGTCTGGTGGCGGTGACGCTGCAGGACGGCAACGACTGGGCCGACCACGCCGCCCTGTATGACTACGGCTTCCGGCTGACGGCTCCGCGCCGTGGGGTGCAGACGGCGCTGCTGCGCCTGCGGGAGCCGCTGACGGCGGCATGTGCGGCACTGCACAGTTAGAGAAAGACAGAGAGGGGAAAGTGTCATGGCTGAACGACTCCAGAAGCTGCTGGCCGCTGCGGGCCTGTGCTCGCGGCGGATGGCGGAGGAGTGGATCTCCGCAGGGCGCGTCTGCGTCAACGGTGCGCCGGCGACGCTGGGCGACCGCGCCGATCCGGAGACAGATACCATCACCGTGGACGGCCAGGCGCTGCCCGCCGACACGCGGCGGGTCTACCTGATGCTTAACAAGCCGCGGGGCTATGTCACCACCCTCTCCGATGAATACGGACGGCACACGGCGGCGGAGCTGGTGTCCGGCTGCGGCGCACGGGTGTACCCCGTGGGACGGCTGGATCGGGACTCCGAGGGATTGCTGCTGTTCACCAACGACGGCGATTTCGCCCACCGGCTGCTGCACCCCAGTCATCAGGTGGACAAGGTCTATCTGGTAACGGTACGCGGTGACATACGGGGCGCGGCGGAGCGCCTGATGGCCATCACGGAGCTGGACGGCGAGCCTATCGCACCGGCCCGGGCCCGGGAACTCAGCCGCCGCGAGGGGCAGGCCCTCCTGCGCGTCACCATCCATCAGGGCAAGAACCGGCAGATACGGCGCATGTGCGCCGGGCTGGGCCTGCATGTGGAAAAATTGCAGCGCGTGGAGGAGGACGGCCTGCGGCTGGACGACCTTCCGAATGGCAAGTGGAGATACTTGACAGTGCAGGAAATACAAAAGATAACGGGAGGCGATACACGTGAGTAGGAGCGTTTTGCAGACCATACGGAACGGCATGGATACGTTCTCCAAGGGACAGAAGCGTATCGCCAATTATATTCTGGAAAACTACGATAAGGCGGCCTTCATGACCGCCAGTAAGCTGGGCCAGACGGCGCAGGTCAGCGAGTCCACCGTGGTGCGCTTCGCGGCGGAGCTGGGCTATAACGGCTACCCTGATATGCAGAAGGAGCTGCAGGAGCTGATTCGCGGTAAGCTCACGTCCATCCAGCGCATCCAGGTGTCCAGCGACCAGATGAGCGGCGGGGACATTCTGGGCAGCGTGATGCAGCGGGACATGAACAGCATCCACGACATCATCGAGGAGTTGGACCGCGACGAGTTCGAGCGGGTGGTGGACAAGCTGCTCCACGCCAAGCACATCTATATTCTGGGTGTGCGCTCGTCCTCATTTCTGGCGGGCTACCTCAACTTTTATATGCACTTTATCTTTGAGAACGTCACGCTGGTGCAGAGCGCGGCCGCCGGCGAGATCTATGAGCAGCTGGTCCACATCGGGCCGGGGGATGTGCTGCTGAGCATCTGCTTCCCCCGCTACTCCAAGATGGCCATCCACGCGGTGCAGTTTGCCTGCGCCCGCAAAGCGGATGTCATTGCCATCACGGACAGCCCCATGTCACCCATGTACCAGATGGCCACGCTGTCGCTGCTGGCGCCCAGCGATATGATATCCTTTGTGGATTCCATGACGGCGCCGCTGAGCCTGCTGAACGCCCTGATACTGGCGGTGGGCAAGCAGCGCAAGGAGGAGCTGTCCGCCGCACTGGCGGACATGGAACAGGTGTGGTCGAAGTACGGTATCTTCGGGAAAGAGGACGATGATTGAGATCGTAGTGATCGGCGGCGGCGCCGCCGGTATGATGGCAGCCATCACCGCCGCCCGTCAGGGCGGACAGGTGACGCTGCTGGAGCCCAACGAACGGCTGGGCAAGAAACTGAATATTACGGGAAAGGGCCGCTGCAATGTGACCAACGACTGCGATCAGGAGACGCTGATGGCCAATATTCCCGGCAACGGCCGGTTCCTGTACAGCGCCCTGACCCGCTTCACGCCCCAGGACGCCATGGCGTTTTTCGAGGGGCTGGGCGTACCGCTGAAGGTGGAGCGGGGGAACCGTGTGTTCCCTGTGTCCGACAGGTCCTTCGACATCTCCGGCGCTCTGGAGCGGGAGCTGCGGCGCCTGCACGTCCGCTGGGTGCGGGACAGGGCGCGGGAGATCACGGTACAGGACGGCCATGTCACCGGCGTGCAGGGCGAGAAGCAGCACTATCCGGCATCCGCCGTGGTGCTGGCCACCGGCGGCGTGTCCTATCCCGCCACCGGCTCTACCGGCGACGGCTACGCTATGGCGGCGGCGCTGGGGCACACCATTGTGCCGCCAAGGGGGTCGCTGGTGCCGCTGGAGAGCAGCGATCCCGACTGCGCCGCCATGCAGGGCCTGAGCCTGCGGAATGTGGAGGCTACGGTGCTCAACGGCAGGAATAAGCCGGTATTCCGGGAGTTCGGTGAGATGCTGTTTACCCATTTCGGCGTGTCCGGCCCGCTGATGCTGTCCGCCAGCGCCCACCTGCGCCGCTGGGACAAGGAGCAGTACCGGCTGGTCATCGACCTGAAGCCGGCACTGGATGAGCAGAAGCTGGACACCCGTATCCTGCGGGACATCGGGGAGAATCCCAACCGCGATATGGGCAATATTCTGGCAGGGCTGGTGCATCGCAGCATGGTACCGGTGCTGCTGCGCCGTCTGGCTCTGCCGGAGGGCGAAAAGGCCAACAGCCTTACCAGGGAACAGCGCCGCGTGCTGGTGCAGGAGCTGAAGCATTTCGCGGTACCGCTCACCGGTCCCCGCCCCGTGGCGGAGGCCATCGTCACCGCCGGCGGCGTCAAGGTGGGCGAAGTGGTGCCCAATACCATGGCCTCCAAGCTGACGGACGGGCTGTATTTTGCCGGCGAGGTGCTGGACGTGGACGCCTACACAGGCGGCTTCAACCTTCAGATCGCGTGGGCCACCGGACATCTGGCGGGACTTTTCGCCGCAGAGAAATGAGGGTAATACAAATGAGTAAGAAACGATATGCCGTGGCCATCGACGGGCCCTCCGGCGCAGGGAAGAGCACACTGGCCAAGGCGGTAGCGGAGCGTCTGGGCATCCTGTATGTGGACACCGGCGCCATCTACCGTACCATCGGGCTGTACGTGCAGCGCTGCGGCGTGGACCCCAAGGACGCACCGGCGGTGCTGGCGCTGCTGCCGGAGGTACACATCGGCATGGATCACGACGCCGACGGCGTGCAGCGTATGCTGCTGAACGGGGAGGACGTGACGGCGGACATCCGCCTGCCGGCGATCTCCATGTATGCCTCCGCCGTCTCCGCCATCCAGGGCGTGCGGGATTTCCTGATGGAGATGCAGCGCTCACTGGCGCGGGAGCACAGCGTCATTATGGATGGCCGCGACATCGGTACGGTGGTGCTGCCCGATGCGGACGTGAAAATTTTCCTCTACGCCGATGTGAAGGTGCGGGCCGGGCGCCGCGCACTGGAGCTGGAGCAGCGGGGCACCCCCAAGCCCTACGAGGAGGTGCTGCGCGAGATGGAGGAGCGGGACTACAACGACACCCACCGCGCCGCCGCGCCGCTGCGTGCGGCGGACGATGCCATCATGATCGACACCAGCGATATGGATTTTGACGCCAGCTGCGAGCTGCTGCTGGACGTGATACGGGGGAGTGTATCCAATTGAGAAACAAGTTCTATGCCCGGGCCTGGAGCATCCTGAGCCCGCTGGTGATGTTTTTCCTGCCGGTGGAGCTGCGGGGCACGGAGAACCTGGGGGACGAGGCCGCCATTCTGTGCGCCAATCACTCCAGTGCCTGGGACCCCATCCTGCTGGTGCTGGCCATGCCCCAAAACTTCAACGTGCGCATTATGGCGAAAAAGCAGCTGTTTTCTATCCCCGTGGTGGGGTGGTTCCTGCGGAACATCGGTGTGTTCCCCGTGGATCGCGGCAACAGTGACATCAACGCGGTGAAGACTGCCATCACCAGCCTGCGTGACGGCTGGAACCTGCTGATCTTTCCGGAAGGCACGCGGGTAAAACAGCCTGGACAGGTGACGCCCAAGAGCGGCGCGGGTATGATGGCCATCCGCTCCGGCGTGAAGATGGTACCGGTGTTCATCGGCACGAAAAAACGGCTGTTCCGCAAGACGGTCATCACCTTCGGCGAACCCTTCGAGCCGGTCTACACCGGGCGCAAGGGTACGGCGGAGGAGTATCAGGCCAACACCGACGAGGTCATGCGTCGTGCCTACGCGCTGGGTGGTGTGACATGCGTGTGATACTGGCGAAATCCGCCGGCTTCTGCTACGGCGTGGAGCGCGCCGTGAAGCTGGCGGAGCAGACGGCCCGGGACAAGGGCGGCTGCGTCATGCTGGGCAGCATCATCCACAACGCCCACGTGGTGCAGGAGCTGGCCGCATTGGGTGCGCGGCAGGTGGACGACCCCGCGCAGGTGCAGGCGGGGGATACGGTGATCATCCGTTCCCACGGCGAGAAAAAGCAGGTTTACCAGCAGCTGGAGGCCGCCGGCGCGTCTATCGTGGACGCCACATGTCCCAATGTCCGGCGCATCCAGCGTTTGGTGGCGCAGGCGGAGGAGCAGGGCCGCACGCCCCTCATCATCGGCGAGCAGCACCATCCGGAGGTGATCGGTGCGGCCAGCTGGGCGGAGAATTCCGTCATTTTAGACGGGCCGGAGGCCCTGGAAAACTGGCTGTCGCAGCGGCCGGAGCGGCGTGAGCGGCCCCTGATGGCAGCGGCCCAGACCACCTGCATTCGGGTTCTCTGGGAAAACTGCGTAAAAATTTTAAAAAAACAGTGTACAAACGTAGAAATCTTTGATACAATATGTGATGCTACGCATAAGCGTCAATCGGAAGCGGCAGACATTGCCGCCAAGGTGGACGTGATGGTCGTGGTCGGAGATCGTAAGAGTGCCAACACCAAACATTTAACGGAGATTTGCAGCGAGAGGTGCCCCGTGGTCTGTCAGATCGAGCGGGCGGAAGAACTCAAGGGTGACTTTCTTAACGGATGTTCTGTGGCGGGGCTTACAGCCGGCGCGTCCACGCCTGCGGGCATCATTAAGGAGGTATATACAAGAATGAGCGACGAGATCAAGAACGTGGAAGCTACCGAAGAGAGCTTCGAGGAAATGCTGGAAAAATCTTTTAAGACTTTGAATACAGGAGAGAAGGTAACCGGTATCGTGACTGCCATCGGTCCCACCGAGGTGCAGGTTGACCTGGGCTGCAAGCAGGCAGGTTATATCAACATCGACGAGCTGTCCGCCGATCCCAGCGTGAAGCCTGAGGATGTGGTGAAGGTCGGCGACGAGATCGAGACCTATATCATCCGCGTCAACGACGTGGAGGGCTATGCCATGCTGTCCAAGAAGCGTCTGGACGCTGTCAAGGTCTGGGAGGATATCGAGAAGGCCCGTGAGGAGAAGACTACCCTGGAGGGCAAGGTCACCGAGGAGAACAAGGGCGGCATCGTGGTCAATGTCAAGGGCGTGCGCGTGTTCGTGCCCGCTTCCCAGTCCGGCCTGCCCCGCGGCGCTGAGCTCAGCGCTCTGATCGGTCAGACCGTCTCCCTGCGCATCACCGAGGTCAACCGTGCCCGCCGCCGCGTGGTGGGCTCCATCAAGGCCGTGACCTACGAGGCCCGTCAGGCTGCCCAGGCCGAGATCTGGGAGAACATTGAGGTGGGCAAGCACTACACCGGCACTGTCAAGTCTATGACCTCCTATGGTGTGTTCGTGGATATCGGCGGCGTGGATGGTATGGTACATATCTCCGAGCTGTCCTGGTCCCGCATCAAGAACCCCGCCGAGGTGGTTTCCGTGGGCGACACCCTGGATGTGTACGTCATCTCCTTCGATCCCGAGAAGCGCAAGATCTCTCTGGGCGTGAAGGATCGTTCCTGCAACCCGTGGGACAAGTTCATGTCCACCTACAAGGTCGGCGATGTGGCCAAGGTCCGCATCGTCAAGCTGATGACCTTCGGCGCCTTTGCCGAGGTAGTTCCCGGCGTGGACGGCCTGATCCACATCTCCCAGATCGCGGATCGCCGCATCGAGAAGCCCGGCGACGTGCTGGCTGAGGGCGACATCGTGGACGCCAAGATCACGGCGATCGACGAGGAGAAGCAGAAGATCTCTCTGTCTATCCGCGCTCTGCTGACCCCCGCCGCTGACGAGGGTGACGACGAGTAAAAACGTCTGTTAAAAAGCAGCGGTACATTCGTACCGCTGCTTTTTTTGTACGAAAGTGTACCTGTTTATACCCGTATACATAAAAGCTCGTACCCGAATCACAGTATGTTAAATTTTGCACAATCAGCAGGGCTGATAATTGGCACATCCGCCAATGTACTTCTCCCGGGCTTGTGGTAAAATTAACGATTAGGAGAATGAAAAGAAAGAGGAGGAACTGCTATGTCTTTTGCTGATTATCGGGAACTGTACCGCCAGAAGCTGACCACCGCAGATGAGGCGGTGAAGATTATCAAGTCCGGCGATTGGGTGGATTACGGCTTCTGCGCCATCCAGCCCCGCGTGCTGGACGAGGCACTGGCCCGCCGCGCACCGGAGCTGGAGGATGTGAAGGTCCGCGGAGGAATCAGCCTGTGGAAGCCTGCTATCTTCGACATCGAGGACCCCGCACACCACATTATTTTCAATTCCCACCACATGAGCGGGGTGGAGCGCCATTACATCGCCAGCGGCGCCGGGTTCTATGAGCCCATGCGCTATTCTGAGCTGCCCCGCTACTACTACGATCACATCACGCCGCCGGACGTGGCCATGTTCCAGGTCACGCCCATGGACAGCCACGGCTACTTCAACTTCGGCCTGTCCGCATCCCATGTGCGTGCCGTCTGCGAGAAGGCCAAGGTGGTCATCGTGGAGGTCAACGAGAACATGCCCCGCTGTCTGGGCGGTTTTGACAACACCATCCACATCAGCGAGGTGGACATGGTGGTGGAAGGCCGCAACGACCCCATGGGCATTCAGCCTTCCGGAGAGGCCGATGATGTGGATAAAGCGGTGGCCCGCCTGATCGTAGAGCAGATCCCCGACGGAGCCTGCCTCCAGCTGGGCATCGGCGGCATGCCCAACACCGTGGGAGCTATGCTGTGCCAATCCGATCTGAAGGATCTGGGCGTACATACGGAGATGTACGTGGACGCCTACGTGGATCTGGCTATGGCGGGAAAGGTCACCTGCGCCCGTAAGAATATCGACCGCGGCCGTCAGGTCTACGCTTTCGCAGCCGGTACCCAGAAGCTCTACGACTATCTGGACGACAACCCCGCCTGCATGGCCGCGCCTATCAGCTATACCAACGATGTGCGCACCATCGCGGCTATCGACAACTTTGTCTCCATCAACAATGCGGTGGATGTGGACCTGTACGGTCAGGTCAACGGCGAGACGGCGGGTACCCGCCAGATCAGCGGCTCCGGCGGCCAGCAGGACTTCGTGCTGGGTGCGTATCTGTCCCATGGCGGCAAGAGCTTCATCTGCCTGTCTTCCACTCATCAGAATAAGGACGGCACGGTAGCGTCCCGCATCCGCCCCACGCTCCAGACCGGCTCCGTGGTGACGGACACCCGCGTCAACACCATGTACGTGGTGACGGAGTACGGATGCGTCTGCCTGAAAGGCCTCAGCGTCTGGGAACGGGCGGAGAAGCTGATCTCCATCGCCCACCCCGACTTCCGCGACGAGCTGATCCGCGAGGCGGAGAAGCAGCACATCTGGTATCGCCACAACAAGCGGTAACACGAAACAGCAAAGAAGAGGGCCTGCGGCCCTCTTCTTTGCGCCTTGTAAACCGTGGAAAAGTGCGGTATACTAATAGCAAAATCCAGCGATAGGAGCGAAAAACGATGGGGAGCCTGTTTGAAAAATGGAAGAAGGGCCTGAAGAAGAAGGTACACCCCTTCTGCACGGCCATTGTACCGGCAGCAGGGAAGTCCTCCCGCATGGGCGGCGAGGATAAGATGTTCGCACCGCTGTGCGGTGTGCCGGTGCTGGCGCGGACGCTGACCGTGTTGGATCAGGCTGTGCTGGTGGACGAGATCGTGGTGGCTGCCCGGCCGGAAAAGCTGGAGGAAGTGGCGGCGCTGGTCAGCAGCGCCGGCATCCGCAAGCCCGTCCGCGTGGTGGAGGGCGGCGCAAGCCGTGCTGAGTCCGTACTGCTGGCGGCGCTGGAGGCCAACGAGGACGTGGAGTATCTGGCGGTCCACGACGGGGCCCGCCCGTTGGTACTGCCGGAACAGGTGGATGATCTGATCCGCCTGGGCCAGCGGACCTACGCTGTGGCGCCGGCCGTGCCGGTGACGGACACGGTGAAGGTGGCGGATCTGTCGGGGCTGGTGCTGTCCACGCCGGACCGCAGCACCTTATTCGCTGTGCAGACGCCCCAGGTGTTCCAGGCGAACCTGCTGAAGGCCGCGCTCCAGTCCGCCATCGCCGCCGAGGCGCCGCTGACAGACGATTGCTCCGCTGTGGAGCGGCTTGGCAAGGAGGTTTACTTGACACCTGGATGGCGGGAAAATATCAAGATCACCACGCCGGAGGACCTGTCTGTGGCGGAGCTGTTCCTGCGTCGGCGGGAGGTGCAGGCATGATAGATCTGCGCATCGGGCACGGCTACGACGTACACCGTCTGGTGGAGGGCCGTCCCCTGATTTTGGGCGGTGTCACCATTCCCTATGAGCGGGGGCTGCTGGGCCACTCCGATGCGGATGTACTGGCTCACGCGGTGATGGACGCGCTGCTGGGCGCGGCGGCGCTGGGCGACATCGGCGGCATGTTCCCCGACAGTGATGAGCGCTGGCGGGATGCGGACAGCCTGCACCTTCTGGAACAGGTGGCGGCGCGGCTGGCGGAGACCGGCTGGGAGGTCGGCAACGTGGACGCCACGGTGCTGGCCCAGGCCCCGAAGCTGGCTCCCTACATCCCGGAGATGCGGCGGCGGATGGCAAACGCCATGGGCATCGATGCGGCGCAGGTGTCCGTTAAGGCCACCACCGAGGAGCATCTTGGCTTCACCGGCGCGGGGGAGGGCATGGCCTGCCACGCGGTGGCATTATTGGGGAAAATGTGATACATGATGAAGAAATTGGCGGGACCGACCGAAAAGGCCGGCCCCGCCTTTCACACCGGCGTTTGACACCTCATAAAATGGCGTGTGAGGAGGTGCGATATGGAAGAATATCTGATGACCGCCCGCTCCGTCACACAGGCGCAGCGCATGATGCAGGCGCTGTCGCAGCACGGCATCCGCGCCGCCATGGGCCGCTCACCGGTGGGACTTACCGGCAGCGGCTGCGGCTACGTCCTGCGGATGCAGGGGCAGCGGGCGGAGGAGGCTGCCGCCCTGCTGCGCGGCATAGGGCTTGCGCCGCTGCGGATCTACGTCCGCGATGGCAGCGGATACAGCGAGGTGGAGCTATGATCTATTTTGACGCCGGAGCCACGACATTACAGAAGCCGGAACGGGTGCGCCGCGCCATGTACCGCGCCGCAGCGGCCATGAGCTCGCCCGGGCGGGGCAGCTATCCCGCCACGCGGTTGGCGGAGGAGACGGATTTCCGGTGCCGCAGTCTGGCGGCAGCGCTGTTCGATGTGGAGGACCCTGCATGCGTGGTGTTCACATCCAGCGCCACCCATGGGCTGAACATCGCCATCAAAACGTTGGTGAAGCCCGGATGCCGCGTGGTCATCTCCGGCTACGAGCACAACGCGGTGACGCGGCCTCTCCACGGCATCCCCAATGTTGAGCTGACCGTCATCGACGCGCCGCTGTTCCGACCGGAGTCCATGCTGGCGGAGTTTGAGCAGGCGCTGGACGCCGGAGCGGACGCGGTGATCTGCACCCATGTGTCCAATGTGTTCGGCTATCGCCTGCCGGCGGAGGGCATCGCGGCGCTGTGCCGCCGGAGGGGCGTGCCCTTCGTGCTGGACGCTTCCCAGTCGGCGGGGATGCTGCCGGTGTCCATGCGGGAGCTGGGCGCGGCGTTCATTGCCATGCCGGGGCACAAGGGGCTGTACGGCCCACAGGGGACGGGGCTGCTGCTGTGCGGCCACGAGGCTCAGCCGCTGCTGGAGGGAGGCACCGGCTCCCAGTCCCTTTTGCAGCACATGCCGCAGGAGCTGCCGGACCGGCTGGAGGCAGGGACCCACAACATGCCGGGCATCGCGGGACTGCTGGAGGGCCTGCGGTTCGTGGCGGAGAAGGGGATCGACCGCATCGCGGGCCACGAGCGGCGGCTTGCCATGCGCGCGGAGGAGCAGCTGCGCGGCATCGATGGCGTGGAGCTGTTCTGCGAGAAGGGGTTCGACCACCAGACGGGAGTGCTGAGCTTCCGCGCGGCGGGCCGCGACTGCGAGGAGCTGGGGGAGCGTCTGGCAGCGCAGGGCGCGGCGGTGCGGGCGGGGCTGCACTGCGCGCCGCTGGCACACCGCACGGCGGGGACGCTGGAGACCGGCACCGTTCGAGTAAGTATGTCGGTTTTCAACACGCCCCAGGAGGTGGACCGCTTCACGGCCATGGTGCGGGCGGCAGTTCGTTAAACTGCAAGACTTGACTCAGAATTTTTTGTTGCATTTTCCCAATATTTTTTATATAATGATAGTATCTATTTCTATGCGGAGTTCTGTCCGATACGGAAGGGTTGACAGTATGGAAACAATGCTGGCGTTTTTAGAAAAAATTGGGAATTACTTAATGCTCGTGCGCCTCACGGATATTCTGGACGTGGCCATCATCGCGTTTCTGGTCTATAAGCTGCTGGACCTGGTAAAGAGTACCCGCGCGGAGAATATCCTCAAGGGCGTTGTGATGTTCCTGCTGGCCCTGTGGCTGGCGGAGATCTTCCACCTCAACGGCATCGCCTATATTCTGGGCAACATGGTGCAGGTGGGCATCTTGGCCCTCATCATCCTGTTCCAGCCGGAGATCCGTCAGATTTTGGAGAAGCTGGGCAGCAAGAACATCCGGCTGCTGAGGGCATTCACGCCGGCGCAGCAGCAGTCCGAGGTGGAGAAGGCCATCGACCAGACGGTTATCGCCTGCAAAGAGATGTCCCAGAGCAAGACCGGCGTGCTCATCGTGTTTGAGCGGCATATCCTGCTGGACGACATGGTGCGCAGCGGCACTACGCTGGACGCCGCCGTGTCCTCGGAGCTGCTGAAAAACATCTTTTTCGTTAAGGCACCCATGCACGACGGCGCGGTCATCATCCGCCACGGGCGCATTTTAGGGGCGGGCTGTATGCTGCCCCTGTCCAAGAACGTGAACCTCAGCCGTGACCTGGGCATGCGTCACCGCGCCGGCATCGGCATGAGCGAGAATTCCGACGCCGTGGTGGTCATCGTCTCCGAGGAGACAGGCTCCATCTCCGTGGCGATAGGCGGTATGCTGAAGCGGCACCTGATGCCGGAGACACTGTCCAAGCTGCTGCGCAACGAGCTGATGCCGCAGCCGGAGGAGCTGGAGGACAAGCCGCGCCGCAGTCTGGCGGATCTGCTGGGCCTGCGGAGGAAGGAGGGCGACAATGGAGCAGAAGAATGAGAAGTCCGGCGTCAGCCGAAACAAGGTGCTTCAGGTCATCGCCTCCATTCTGGTGGCCGTTGCCATCTGGGTCTATGTGGACGTGGAGAAGGCACCGGAGCGAACCAAGACCATTCGGGACATCCCCGTGGAATTTTCCGGCGAGTCCACCACGCTGGCGGACAAGAACCTGATGCTGCTGTCGGGCTACGACACCACAGTGGATCTGACCATCAAGGGCACCAAACGGGAGCTGGTGAAGATCAACAAGGACAATGTGCGCCTGGTGGCCAGCACGTCCAGCATCGACTCCGTGGGTGTACACACCCTGCGATGGGACGTGGTATACCCCGATGGGGTACAGTCCTCGGCCCTGTCGGTGGACTGGGCCAGCAAGTACAAGGTAACGGTGACGGTGGGTGAGCTGTATACCAAGGAGGTGCCGGTGAACTGCGTCGTTACCGGTACTGTGGCGGACGGCTACTTCACCGGCGAGACGGTGCTGGACCCCACCACACTGGTGCTGCGGGGACAGCGAGATGACCTGCTGAACGTGGCCTACGCCAAGCTGACGGTGGACATCAGCGACGCTACCCGCTCAGTCATCCAGACGGAGAGCGTACAGCTGTACGACAACGACGACAACCCTGTGGACAACAGCAATATCCGCACCAATGCCAGCCTGATCCAGGCCAAGGTGCCGGTGCTGACCACCAAGGAGGTCTCGCTGGCGGTGGAGCTGTCCGGCGTGCCGGGCTCGGCCGGACAGAGCATCAAGACCACCATCACGCCCAGCAGTGTGCGGCTCATCGGCGAAGCAGATGTGCTGGAGAACATCGATGAGATCGTGCTGGCCACGCTGTATATCGAGGATCTGGACATCTGGCAGCAGAACAGCTATGTGGTGACGGCACCGGACGGCACATGGCTGGCCAACAGCAACGAGGTGGCCACCGTGGAGATCACCATGGAGGGCATCGAGGAAAAGACTGTCACGGTGGACACGTTCAGCTATACCAACGTGCCCAGCGGGCTGTACGCTGAGGTGATGGACACGCTGGATGTGCGGCTGTGGGGTCTCAGCGAGGAGCTGGCGGAGCTGAAGGCGGACGCCATAACGGCCACCGTCGACCTGAGCAGCGTGACGGAGACGGGCAGCTGCCGTGTGCCGGTGACAGTGACGGTCAGCGGCTACCGCGATGTGGCGGTGAAGGGCAGCTACGAGGTGACGGTGTATGTCACCGACACGCAGCCAGAGCCTGAACCGGAGCCTGACGGCGGCCTGACGTCCCACGGGAACAACGGGTCCGGAAACGAGAATTAAAACGAATTATCCCGAGAGGTGACATGAGATGACTCAGATCGCAACGGTGGAAAAGGTGCTGGCCGGCGGGTACGCGGAGATCTCCGTGCCCCGAAAGTCCGCCTGCGGACATGACTGTGAGGAATGTGCCGGCTGCGGCATGACCGGCGCGGCCATCCACGCCCGCGCCAGAAACGATGTGGGCGCCCAGAAGGGCGACAAGGTGGTAGTGGAGAGCAGCACGAAAAAGCTGCTGGGCGTGGTGGCGCTGGTGTACCTGCTGCCGGTGGTGGGCTTTCTGCTGGGGTACTTCCTGACGGAGGGGCTGATGAGCGAGGGCTGGCGCTACGCGGCGGCGGTCATCGCGGCGGCAGTGTTTTTCCTGCCCAGTGTGTTCTACGACAGGCAGACCAAGAAGGACGGCAGTCTGACCTACACCATCCTGCGGCTGTTCTGACGGATGTTCGGTTATGTGCGGCCATCGGACCGGCGCCTGACGGAGGAGGAACGTGAGACGTTCCGCGCCGCCTACTGCGGACTGTGCCACGCGCTGGGAGCGTCTTACGGCCCGGCGGGGCGGATGATCCTGAACTACGACCTGACGTTCCTGGCCATGGTGCTGTCGGAGGGCGGCGGGACGTGCGAAAAGCGATGCGCAGTCCATCCGCTTCGAAAACGGCGGTGTGCCTGCGGCGACACGGCCATGGATACCGCCGCCGACATGAGCGTGATCCTGACCTGGTGGCAGATACAGGACGGCATTGCCGATCATGGTTTTTTTCAGGGCCTGAAGTATCGGGCGGCGGCGCTGCTGCTGGGGCGGGCCTATCGGAAGGCGCGGCGGCGGCAGCCGGACTTTGACGCCGGGACGCAGAAGCGCCTGACGGCGCTGGCGGAGCTGGAGGCGGAGCGGTGTCCATCACTGGACCGCCCCGCAGACGCCTTCGCGGTGCTGCTGGCCGGTGCGGCACAGGGCATCACAGATCCGGTGAAACGGCGGGTGGCGGAGCAGCTGCTGTACCATCTGGGCCGCTGGGTGTATCTGGTGGACGCAGCGGACGATCTGAAGGACGACCTGAAAACCGGCAGCTATAACCCGCTGGCACTGCGATTCCAGGTGCGGGACGGGGCGCTGTCGGAGGAGGATCGGCAGCAGCTGGCCGGTACGCTGGACGGCTCCGTGCGGGCCATGGCGGCGGCTTTCGAGCTGGCGGACTTTGGCGTGTATGCGCCGGTGCTCCGCGCCGCGGTCTACGAGGGACTGTATATCGTGGGGGCGGCCGTGCTGAACGGTACGTTCCATAGACGGAGACGAGAGAGACAAGCTATACGAAAGGCGGACACCAACGATGCGTGATCCCTATCAGGTGCTGGGCGTTCCCAGCACCGCCACGGACGATGAAGTGAAAAAAGCCTATCGTGATCTGGCGCGGAAATACCATCCCGACAACTATCACGACAACCCGCTGGCCGATCTGGCACAGGAGCGCATGAAAGAGATCAACGAGGCCTATGAGGAGGTCCAGAGCCAGCGCAAGGCTGCGCGGCAGGGCGGCTACACAGGAGGCAGCTACGGCGGCTACGGTGGGAGTTACGGCGGTGCAGGCTACGGAAACGCGGGGTACGGCGCGGGCTATGGCACCGGCGCTTCGCGGCTCCAGCGTGTCCGCGCCGCCATCACCCAGGGCAACCTGAACCTGGCGGAGGAGCTGCTGAACGCCCAGACCGACCACGATGCAGAGTGGAACTATCTCAAGGGCGCGATCTGCACACGGCGGGGATGGCTGGACGAGGCACGGCGTTACTACCAGACGGCGGTACAGATGGCGCCGGACAACGCGGAGTACCAACGGGCGCTGGATATGGCGGAGGGGCGGCAGAACGCCTACCGTCCCAACGGCTACGGCTCCGTCACCACCGGCAGCTGCGACAATAACGACTGCCTGCGCCTGTGCGGCATCAGTCTGTGCTGCAATGCGCTGGGCGTGCCCGTTTGCTTTTGCTGACAACGAGAGGGCGACCTCTTTTCCTATACTAATGAAGGAGATGATCGAGTGGTCAAGAGTATGACCGGCTACGGCCGCGCGCGGCAGATGCGCAGCGGTCGGGACATCACGGTGGAGGTGCGGTCCGTCAACAACCGCTACCTGGACTGTACGGTGAAGATGCCCCGCGCCTACATTTTCGCGGAGGACGCCATCAAGAGCCGCGTGCAGAAGGCGGTGTCCCGCGGTAAGGTGGATGTGTTCATCACCATCGACGCCACAGGGGCCGACGAGACAGTGGTGACCGTCAACGAGGCGCTGGCCCGCGGGTATTACGATGCGCTGATGCGGCTGAAGGACACTTTCGGGCTGGAGGGCCGCGTCACACCGGACATGCTGGCCAAGTTCCCCGACGTGCTGACCGTCACCAAGGCGGAGGAGGATGTGGACGCTATCGCCGCCGATATCTGCGCCGTGCTGGAGGACGCGCTGGCGGCCTACAACGAGATGCGGGCCGTGGAAGGCGCCAAGCTGGCGGAGGACGTGGGCGGCCGCGCCGCTGTCATCGAGGCGACGGTGGACAAGGTGGAGCAGCGGTCACCGGAGACGGTGGCGGCCTACCGCCAGCGGCTGGAGGCCAAGATGATGGAGGTACTGCAATCCGCTACCATCGACGAGTCCCGCATCCTCACCGAGGCGGCCATTTTTGCCGACAAGGTGGCAGTGGACGAGGAGACGGTGCGCCTGCACAGCCACATGGCCCAGCTGCGGACCATGCTGGCCGGCGATGTCCCCGTGGGCCGGAAGCTGGACTTCCTGGTGCAGGAGATCAACCGCGAGTGCAACACCATCGGCTCCAAGTGCAACGACCTGACCATTGCGCAGGATGTGGTGAACATGAAGGCCGAGGTGGAGAAGATCCGCGAGCAGATCCAGAACATTGAGTGAGGTGGCCATGCAGCTTGTGAATATCGGCTTCGGCAGCCTTATCTCCGTGGAGCGGCTCATCGCTGTGGTCAGTCCCGACTCCGCACCGGTGAAACGACTGGTGCAGGAGGCGCGGGACCGCGGCATGCTCATCGACGCCACCTTCGGACGGAAAACGGCGTCGGTGTTCATCATGGACAGTGACCATGTGGTGCTCTCGGCGCTGAGCACGGAGAAAATGGCGCCCCGTCTGGGTCTGACGGTGAAAGATCTGACAGAGGAGGAATAAGATTTGAACAGGAAGGGCAAGACATTCATCATCTCAGGTCCCTCCGGCGTTGGAAAGAGCACGGTGCTCCACGCGCTGTTCGAGGGGCGGAACGACCTGTATTTTTCCGTATCCGCCACCACCCGCGCACCCCGTGAGGGGGAGCGGGACGGCGTAGATTACCACTTCATCCATGCGGACCGGTTTCGCAGCATGATCGAGGAAGATGCGTTTTTGGAATATGCCGAGTATGTAGGCAACTTCTACGGCACGCCCAAGAAGTACGTGGATGAGGCCATGGAGCAGGGGAAGGATGTGATCCTGGACATCGAGGTCCAGGGCGCGACCCAGGTCTGTGCCAAGCGGCCGGAGACGGTGCGCATCTTTATTGCACCTCCCAGCTGGGAGGAATTGGAGCGGCGTCTCACCGCCCGCGGTACGGACACGCCGGAGAAGGTGCAGAAGCGCCTGCTTCGGGCTCAGGTAGAGCTGCAGAACGCCAGCGACTACGATTATTTTGTCATCAACGACACGGTGGAGCAGGCCGTGGAAGAACTGCGCGCTATTCTGTGCGCAGAGCACTGCAAGCCCGCCGAGCGTATGGAATTGATCTTAAACGGAAAGGAAATGTGATCGCTATGATGCTGTATCCCGCTATGAACAAACTGACCGAGTATATCCCCAACCGCTATATGATGGTGAACGTGGTGGCGCGCCGTGCCCGCCAGATCGCCGCCGAGGCCGAGGCCAACGGTGAGCATCTGGAGGAGAAGCCCGTGACCGAGGCGATCAACGAGGTGGCCGAGGGCAAGTTCGTGGCTAACCCCGTCATCGAGGAAGATAATATCTGACATGGCCGTGATCGCCAAGGTGGCCGTGCAGGCGGCACCCTACGCCATCGACAAGGTGTACGACTACCTGCTGCCTCAGGACATGGCGGCGCAGGTGGGCTGCCGTGTGCTGGTCCCCTTTGGACGGGGCAACCGGTCCAGCGAGGCGCTGATCCTGTCGCTGGGCGTCGGCGTGCCGGACAAGCCGCTGAAAACGGTGCGGTCGCTGCTGGACGAGGAGTCGGTGGTGTCGGACAAGGAGATACGGCTGGCGCTGTGGATGCGGCAGCGGTATTTCTGTACGTTTTACGATGCGCTGCACACCATCCTGCCCGCAGCAGTGTGGTACCGTTATCGGGAGCTGTGGCGCATGGCGGACGGCGTGCTGCCGGAGGGCCTTCCGGAAAAGGAGGCAGCTGTGTGCCGCCTGCTGGAGGACGGGCCCATGGAGACGGACGCGCTGAAGCAGGCCCTTGGCGATGATGTCGCGCCGCTGCTGCGCCGCATGGAAAAGGCGGGGAAGCTGCGGCGCGAGACAGAATCCCGCCGTAAGGTGCGGGACAAGGTGGATCTGTTCGTGAAGCTGGCGGTGCCGGCAGACCAGGCACTGGAGATGGTGGGCAAGACTGCCCGCCGCCAGCGGGAAGTGGTGGCCTTTCTGGCCCAGAACGGCGAGACGGGGCTGCATGACCTTTGCTATTTCACCGGCGCGGCCCGCAAGACCGTGGAGGTACTGGCCCAGACGGGCACAGTGTGCCTGCGGGAACAGGAGACCTACCGAATTACGGAAAAACAGTATACTGTAAAGGCAATCCCCATTACACTGAATGATGAGCAGCAGCAGGTGTACGAGGACGTTCTGCGGCAGGTGCAGTCCGGAAAAGCCGGTGTCACGCTGCTGCAGGGCGTTACCGGCAGCGGCAAAACGCTGGTCTATATCCGGCTGGCGCAGGAGCTGCTGCGGCAGGGGCGGTCCGTGATGATCCTGGTGCCGGAGATCGCGCTGACGCCTCAGATGATGGCGCGGTTCACCGCCTATTTCGGCGATGAGGTAGCGCTGCTGCACAGCGGACTGCGGATGACGGAGCGCTACGACCAGTTCAAGCGTATCCGCCGCGGCGAGGCCCGCATCGTGCTGGGTACTCGTTCGGCGGTGTTTGCACCGCTGGGCAATATCGGGCTCATCGTCATGGACGAGGAGCAGGAAAGCTCCTACGAATCGGAGACGGCACCCTGCTACCATGCCAGGGACATCGCCAAGTACCGTTGCTTACAGGAGGGGGCAAGGCTCCTTCTGGGCTCTGCCACCCCAACGGTGGAGACGGCCTACTGGGCGGAAAAGGGCGATTATCAGAAGGCGCTGCTGCGGCAGCGCTACAACCGGCAGGCGCTGCCTGCGGTGATCTTAGCGGACCTGCGCCAGGAACTGCTGGAGGGGCGGAACGGCATCATCAGCCGTCCGCTGTACGATGAATTGCAGAAAAATCTGGCGGCGGGGGAGCAGAGCATCCTGTTCCTCAACCGGCGGGGCAGCAGCCGTCAGCTGCTGTGTCCCCAGTGTACCTACGTGCCAAAGTGCCCGCGATGCAGCGTATACCTGACGTACCACAGCGCCAACGGACGGCTGATGTGCCACTACTGCGGCTACTCGGTGAAGGCGCCGGAGGTGTGTCCCGAGTGCGGCGGCCGGTTCAAGCACATCGGCGTGGGCACCCAGCGGGTGGAGGAGGAGCTGCACACCCTGTTCCCCGACACGCCGCTGCTGCGGATGGACGCGGACACGGTGTCTGTGGGTCACGAGACCATCCTGCGGGAGTTTGAGGAGAAGCGCGTGCCCATCCTTCTGGGTACCCAGATGGTGGCCAAGGGGCTGGATTTTGAAAATGTGACGCTGGTAGGCGTGCTGGGGGCCGATACGTCCCTGTACGTGGACCACTACCGCGCCGCGGAGCGCACCTTTAACCTGCTGACCCAGGTCATCGGCCGCGCGGGACGCGGCAGCAAGGCGGGACGGGCGGTCATCCAGACCTACACCCCGCAGAACGACGTGATACAGGCGGCGGCGCAGCAGGATTATCAGCGCTTTTACGATGCGGAGATCCAGCTGCGGCGGCTGCGGAGGGACCCACCTTTTGCCGACCAGTTCACCGTGACGGTGACGGGGCAGGAGGAGGACGAAGTGCGGCGGGCACTGGACCTGCTGACCCACAGCCTGCGTCAGGCGGCGCAGCAGCCGCCGTACCGTGATATGGACCTGCAGATTCTGGGTCCCGCGCCGGCGCCGGTGGTGAAGATCAACGGCAGCTACCGCTACCGCACCATGGTGCTGGGACGGAACGAACGGCAGCTGCGGCAGCTGCTGGCATCATTTATGCGAGAGTTCGCGCAGCGCGGCGAAAACCGCCGCCTGCATATCTATACCGACTGCAACTTGATGGATTAAATCTGAGAAAACGAGGTAGGAACAATGGCGTTAAGGAAAATTGCTTTACAGGGAGAACCCTGCCTGACCAAGGTGTGCCGTCCGGTGACGGAGTTCAATGACCGCCTGCACGTGCTGCTGGATGATCTGGCTGACACGCTGGAGGACTCCGGCGGCGTGGGTCTGGCCGCCCCGCAGGTAGGCGTGCTGCGCCGCGTGTGCGTGGTGCTGGACGAGGAGGATCAGCTCATCGAGTTGGTGAATCCGGAGATCATCCGCACTGAGGGTGAGCAGACCGGCCTGGAGGGCTGCCTCAGTGTTCCCGGGAAATACGGCGAGGTCACGCGGCCGGAGATCGTCCGCGTCCGCGCTCAGGATCGCGACGGCAACTGGTTTGAGGTGGAGGACGAGGGTCTGACCGCCCGCTGTTTCTGCCACGAGATCGAGCATCTGGACGGCCATCTGTTCGTGGAGCATACGGACCACCTGCTGACCGAGGAGGAGCTGGAGGAGTACATCCGCCGCGCCGAGGCGGAGAACGGAGACGAGAACGAATGAGGATACTGTTCATGGGCACGCCCGACTTCGCCGTGGCGTCCCTGGCGAGGCTGGTGGAGGACGGCCACGATGTGTGCGGCGTGTTCACCCAGCCGGACAAGCCCAAGAACCGAGGGCACAAAATGGCGTTTTCACCTGTAAAGGAATATGCATTGACAGCCGGCCTGCCAGTGTACCAACCGGTGAAAATGCGGGACGGCGAAGCCCTGCGCATCGTGCAGGAGCTGGCACCGGAGCTCATCGTAGTGGCGGCCTACGGCAAGATCCTGCCGGAGGACATTCTGAACATGCCGCCCTATGGCTCTATCAACGTGCATTCGTCCATCCTGCCGAAGTATCGGGGCGCGGCACCCATTAACTGGGCCATTCTTAACGGGGAGAGCGTCACGGGCGTTACCATTATGTATATGGCCAAGGAGCTGGATGCGGGGGACATCATCCTCTGCCGCGAGACGGCTATCGACCCTGACGAGGACGCGCAGACCCTGACGACCCGCCTGGCGGAGCTGGGCGCGGACGCGCTGTCCCAAGCAGTGGAGCAGCTGAAAAGCGGTACCGCCGTCCGTATGCCTCAGGACCACAATGCCTACACCTATGCCCCCATGCTGGATCGGAGCCTGTCGCCCATGGACTTCACCAGAAGTGCCCGGCAGCTCCACGATCAGGTGCGGGGACTGATCCCCTGGCCCTGCGCGTCCATGGAGCTGGACGGCAAAAATGTGAAGGTCTACCACACCGCCATCGGCAGCGAGACGACGCTGGCTGCGGGGAAGATCGCCGAGGCCGGTAAGCAGGGCCTCGCCATTGCCTGCGGCGACAGGCGGCTGCTGCGCATTCTGGAATTGCAGGCCGAGGGCGGCAAGCGCATGGCGGCAGCGGACTATCTGCGTGGGCATCCTGTACAGGTGGACGTATGAGCGATATGCAGCGAAGCAGCGCCCGTGATACTGCGCTGGAGGTGCTGATGCAGGTCAGCCGGGCCAACGCCTGGTCGGACGGCAGTCTGAAACGCACCATTGCCAAAAACAAGCTGGACAGCCGGGAGGCGGCGCTCTGCACGCGTCTTGCCTACGGTGTCATCCAAAACCGCGGTCTGCTGGACTACTATATCGGCTGCTGGTGCAGCCAGAAGCCTAACCGGCTGGAGCCGGTGATTTTGAATATCCTGCGCATCGGGGGGTATCAGATCCTGTTCATGGATAAGATCCCCCACCGCGCCGCCGTCAACGAGGCGGTGGAGATGACCAAGCGCTGTGGCCGTCCCAAGGCCGCAGGCATGGTCAACGCGGTGCTGCGGAAGTTTGTGACCAACTGGATGGACATGCCCGCGCTGCCCCAGGGCACCACAGCGGACTATCTGTCCGTGCGGTACAGCCATCCCAAGTGGCTGGTGCGCCGCCTGATCGACGTGATCGGGGCGGAGGAGACGGAGGACTACCTGCGGATGAACAACGAGATCGTCCCCACCACCATCCAGACCAATACGCTGAAATGTACGGCGGAGGAGCTGGAGAAGGAGCTGCGCACCGCCGGCGTGACGGTGAACGCCCACCCATGGCTGGAGGGCTGCTTCGAAGTGTCGGCCACCGGCGATCTGGAGCGCCTGCCCGCCTTTACGGAGGGGCACTTCACGGTGCAGGACGCCGCGGCCCGATTGGTGGCCACAGCGGCAGCGCCGCAGCCGGAGACTCGTGTGCTGGACGTATGCGCCGCGCCCGGAGGCAAGTCCTTTGCGCTGGCCATCGACATGGGGGACAGGGGCGATATCCTGTCCTGTGACATCCATCCCCACAAGCTGGCGCTCATCGAAAAGGGCGCGGCGCGATTGGGCATCCGATCCATCCGGACGGCACTGGCCGATGGGCGGGAGCATCACGCGGCGTGGGAAAACGCCGCAGACCTGGTGGTGGCTGATGTGCCCTGCTCGGGACTGGGCATCATCCGCAAGAAGCCGGATATCCGCTACAAGGACCCCAAGGAGCTGGCGGAGCTGCCGGCCATTCAGACCGCCATATTGGACAACGCGGCCACCTACGTGCGGCCGGGCGGCGTGCTGCTCTACTCCACCTGCACGGTGCTGCCGGAGGAAAATGAGGGCGTCACCACGGCGTTTCTGGACACGCACCCTGAATTTGCACTGGAACCGTTTACCCTGCCGCGGCCCATCGGCGGCTGCTGCGGACAGCTGACGCTGTGGCCGCAGCGGTACGGCACGGACGGCTTCTATATCTGCCGGATGCGCAGAAAATAAGCGAGGGGCTTTTATGACCGATATCAAATCCATGACCCAGCAGGAGCTTTCCCAATTTCTGAAAGAGCTGGGAGAGCCGGCATTCCGCGCCAAGCAGGTCTTTACGTGGCTGCATCAGGGCGCCGCCTCCTTCGACGAGATGACCAACCTCTCCAAGCCCCTGCGGGAAAAGCTGAAGGGGCGGTGTTTTATCACCGCGCCTGTGGTGGCCCGCAAGCAGGAGTCTCGGCTGGACGGCACCATCAAGTACCTGTGGGAGCTGTCGGACGGCAACTGCATCGAGACGGTGCTGATGCAGTACCACCATGGCAACACAGTGTGCATCTCGTCCCAAGTGGGCTGCCGCATGGGCTGCGCCTTCTGTGCCAGCACCATCGCCGGAAAGGTGCGGGATCTGCGGCCGTCGGAAATGCTGGATCAGGTGATGTTCACCCAACTGGATTCCGGCCGGACGGTGTCCAACATTGTGCTGATGGGCATCGGCGAGCCGCTGGACAACATGGCCAATGTGCTGCGGTTTCTGGAGCTGGTGAATCATCCCGATGGCATGAACATCGGTATGCGGCATATCAGCCTGTCCACCTGCGGCGTGGTGCCCGGTATCGATGCCCTGGCGGAGCAGCAGCTGCAGCTGACGCTGTCTGTCTCGCTGCACGCGCCGGACAGCGAGACGCGCAGCCGCATCATGCCGGTGAACCGCGCCTATGACGTGGAACTGCTGTTTGATGCCTGCCACCGCTATTTTGAGAAAACAGGGCGGCGCATCAGCTTTGAGTACGCCATGATCGACGGCGTCAACGACAACGACTGGCAGGCGGACCTCATCGCCAAAAAGCTGCGGGGCATGCCTGGCCATGTGAATCTCATCCCGCTGAACGACGTGGTGGAGAGCCCGTACAAGCCCAGCCGCCGCGTGGCCGCTTTCCAGAAGCGGCTGGAGTCCCACGGCATCACCGCCACGGTGCGGCGCAGTCTGGGTGGAGACATCGATGCCTCCTGCGGCCAGCTGCGGCGAAAGGCCATGGAGGAAAAGGAAAGGGGGCGCCTGACATGAAAATGTGGGGCATCACGAATACCGGTCTGGTCCGCAGCGAGAATCAGGACGCCTACGCCGCCTTTACGGTGGGCGGTTACAGCGCCGCCGTGGTCTGCGATGGCATGGGCGGCACCAACGGCGGCCGCGTTGCCAGCTGCATCGCGGTGGAGCAGTTTGAAAAGGAACTGCGGGCTGTGCTGCAGGAGAACGCAGGAGAGGAGCAGTTGCGGCAGGCCACGCTGTACGCCATCTCCCTGGCCAACGACGCCATACGCCGCGCGGCGGCGCAGAACGCCGACTATCAGCACATGGGCACCACACTGGTGTGCGCCTTGGCCAAAGAGGATCTGGTGATGGTGGGCAACATCGGCGACAGCCGGGCCTACCACATCAACGGAGAGGGCATCCGCCAGATCTCCCGTGACCACTCTGTGGTGGAGAGCATGGTGGAGAAGGGCGACATCACTCCCCAGGAGGCCCGCCGCCACCCCAACCGCAATCTCATCACCCGTGCGCTGGGTCCCGATATCCAGGCCCAGGCCGATACGTTCGCCGTGGCGTGGCATCCAGGGGATTTCATCCTGCTGTGTACCGACGGGCTGGTGAACACCGTCTCGGATCAGGAGATGCTGTTTGAGGTGCTCCACGATGGCGACATCGAGAGCTGTCTGGACCATCTGATGCAAATATCACTGCGCCGCGGCGCACCGGACAACGTCACGGTGGTGCTGCTGATGAACACGTAAAGGAGATGACAACATGGATCAATACATAGGACGTATGCTGGATGATCGCTATGAAATTCTGGAGCTGATCGGGTCCGGCGGCATGGCAAATGTGTATAAGGCCAGATGTCATCGGCTGAACCGACTGGTGGCGGTGAAGATACTCAAGAGCGATCTGGCGGAAAACGCCGACTTCCGCCGGCGTTTTCGGGACGAGTCACGGGCCGTGGCCCAGCTGTCCCACGCCAACATCGTGTCGGTGTATGATGTGTCCACCAGCGGTGAGACGGAGTACATCGTCATGGAGCTCATCGACGGCATTACCCTGAAGCAGTATATGGAGCGGCGGGGCCGCATGGACTGGCGGGAGTCGCTGCACTTCATCAGCCAGATCATGCGGGGCCTGAGCCACGCCCACAGCCGCGGCATCATCCACCGCGACATCAAGCCCCAGAACATCATGGTTCTGCGGGACGGCAGCGTGAAGGTGGCCGATTTCGGCATCGCATGCCTGGCAAACGCCAGCCAGACCCTGACCCAGGAGGCGCTGGGCTCTGTCCACTATATCTCGCCGGAGCAGGCGCGGGGCGACCGCATCGATGCCCGTTCCGACATCTACTCCGCCGGCGTGGTGCTGTATGAGATGCTGACGGGACGGCTGCCTTTTGAGGGCGACTCCGCTGTGTCCGTGGCCATCCAGCACCTGAGCTCCGTGCCGCTGGCGCCGCGGGACATCGACCATAGCATCCCTGAGCCGCTGGAGCTGATCTGTATGAAGGCCATGAACAGCGATCCCGACAAGCGCTATCCCACGGCGGACGCCATGCTGGAGGATCTGGAGAAGTTCCGCAAGGACCCCGCCGTGGATATGGACTACATCCGCAAGGAACTGGCATCGGTGCAGCCGGACAACGAGCCCACCATGTCCATTCCCACCGCGCAGGTGGCCACCGCCGTGAAAAAGCGGGCCGACCAGATGCGGCGCGACCAGCCGGAGGACAACATCCGGCCCCGCGACAAGAAGTCCATCGCCATCATGGGCGGTATCTTCGCAGCGGCTCTGGTGCTGGTGTTCCTGCTGTTCAAGCTGATTTTGGGCGATTTTGGCCCCGCCGGCAACAACAAGAGCTACGATGTTCCCAATGTGCTGGGCAAGACCGTGGAGGAGGCCCAGCTGATGGACGGCGTCAAGGATATTTTTGAAATCGTGGTGAAGGGCACCCAGCGCTCCGACACCTATGAGCCGGGACAGATCATCCAGCAATCGCCGGATGCCGGACGCAGCCGCAAGAGCAACTTCGTCATCGAGGTCTACGTGGCGGCGGAGGAGGAGAAGGTGCCCATGCCGAATGTCACCGGCCAGGAGTACCGGCAGGCACGCATCCAATTGCAGGAGCTGAATCTGAACCTGAAATTCGACTTCCAGAGCCAGAATTCCGACACGGTCCATAAGGATATGGTCATCTCCACGGAGCCCGCCGCCGGGGAGGACCTGACCGAGGGTCAGCAGGTGACAGTGTACGTCAGCACCGGCCCCAAGACGGTGACGGTGCCCTCGTTCATCGGGCAGGACATTGCCATCGCCATCAAGAATGCTCAGGACATGGGCCTCACCGTGGGTCAGCCGGAGTTCGACCCGTACAGTCTGGTGGAGACGGGCCGTGTCACTGAGCAGAACATCGACCCAAACGAGGTGGTAGATGGCGGCACCCAGATCGTCTTTACCATCAGCGGCAGCGGCGAGGAGGACATCGTGACCCGCACCAAGGTGGCGGAGTTCGCCCTGCCGGAGGACATGGGCGGCATGATCAAGGTGGAGTTTGAGCAGGACGGCGCCGTCGTGGACAGCCAGTACATCAGCGCCAACCTCCAGACTGTGACCTACACTTTCACCGGTCAGGTGGGGCAGACATCACTGGTGCGGGCTTACTTCACCTGCATCAACGACAACTCTGCGGTATCTTCACCCACGCAGGAGATCGTCTTTTGAGTCGGGGGCGCATTGAAAAGGCCCTCAGTGGCTTCTATTACGTGAACACCGGAGGCGAGGTGCTCCGGTGCCGCGCCCGCGGCAAGTTCCGGCGCGAAGGACTCAGCCCGCTGGTAGGCGACTGGGTGGAGGTACGGGAGCTGGGCGGCGGCGAGGGCTTCGTGGAGGCGGTGGAGCCGCGAAAGAACGTGTTCCTCCGCCCGGCTGCCGCCAATATCGACCAGTTGGTCATCATCGCCTCCGCTGCTATTCCGGTGACGGAACCGTACCTCATCGACCGCATCGCTGCCATCGCCGCCCTGAAAAGCTGTCAGGTGCTGCTGTGCCTGAACAAGTGCGACTTGGATCCTGCGGACGAGCTGTACGACATCTACCGCCATTCGGCCATTCAAGTGCTGCGGGTCAGCGCTGCCACAGGAGCGGGTATTCCGGAGCTGTGCGCGGCAATCGCTGGCAAGCTAAATGCCTTTACAGGGAATTCCGGCGTGGGCAAGTCCAGTATCCTCAATGCCCTGTCGCCGCAGCTGACGCTGCCGGTGGGGGAGGTCAGCAAGGCGCTGGGCCGCGGACGCCATACCACTCGCCATGTGGAGATGTTCTCCCTGGGCGGCGATACATGGGTCATCGACACGCCGGGCTTTTCCTCCTTTGACACCCAGGAGATGGATCTGGAACTGAAGGAGCATCTGCCGGAGACGTTCCCCGAGTTCGCGCCCTACGCAGACCAGTGCCGCTTTGTGGGATGCAGCCACACCAGGGAGAAGGGCTGCCGCGTGCTGCAGGCGGTGAAGGACGGGGACATCCACCCCAGCCGCCACCGCAGCTACGTCCGGCTCTATCAGGAGCTGAAGGACCTGAAGGCATGGGAGAAAAAATGAAAAAAGCGGAGTGCGATGCACTCCGCTTTTTTTTCGCCCATATACTGGACCAGAGGGGGGTCTTGTATGAGAGGCTGGAACTGCGGCGGCTGGATCATCGGCATTTGCGCGCTGGCATTGGGACTGGGCATCCTGATCGCGGCCGTCTTTCCTGTGGGGTGTCTGATGTTTCTGGTGGCGTTTCTGCTCATCGCCTGCGGGATCGCCTGTTTGCGGAATAGGAGGTAGCGTATGAAGATCGTGGTATGGAAGTCTCCGCGGTTCCTGCGGGGCCTGCTGTGCAGCATTTTCGGGATCAGGGAATAACAGTGCCCGCCCGCTCATATGGTAGAGGTACAACGGAGAAATGAGAGGGCGAGACCATGGAGTTAGGCTTACATTTTACGGAACTGACCTGCTGCGAGCAGACCGGCCGTCTGGTGATGTCCCACGAGGAGACCATGGAGACGGCCATTGCGGAATACTGCCCCGACATGACGCGGATCGTCAGCGTCTGCGGGCAGCTGCAGATACGGGAGCGGACCGCATTGGAGGGCCGCGTCACCGCCACCGGCACCGTGCGGGTCACGGTGTTGTATACCTCGGAGGAGAGCGCCGGCCTGCGCAGCCTGACGCTGCCGGTGCCATTCTCCTGTACGGCGGAGGACGAGACGCTGGCGTCGTCGCAGCTGCTCTGGGCCACAGGACGGTTGTTGTTGGCAGAGGCACAGGCCGTGACGGCGCGGAAGCTGTATGTCCGCGTGCTGCCGGAGGTGACGCTGACCGGCTACACCCGCGCCCAGTGCCGGTTTTGCAGCGGCACGGAGGAGGACCCTGCTCTCCGCGTCCGGCACAGGGATCACGACATCAGCCTGCTGGATACGGCGGTGGAACGCAGCTTCTCCGTGGCGCAGGAGACGCCGGAGGTGTCCCCCGCGCCGGAGGACCTGCTGCTGTACCGGCTCTGCCCGCGGCTCACCAGCTGCCGTCTGGTGGGCAGCAAGCTGGTGCTGAAGGGAGAGCTGGCCCTGTCGGCGCTGTACCGCGGGCAGGATCAGCAGCTGCACACCTATGAAACGGAGCTGCCGGTATCCCAGATCCTGGACGGCGCGGATCTGCCGGAGGAGGGGGAGCTTTCCGGCATCCTGTGCCTCACCGGAGGGGAGGTGCGGGTCCTGCGCTCCGACAGCGGCGGCGGGTTCTCCATCTCGGCGGAACTGCGGCTGCTGCTGCGGGCCTACCGGACGGTGCGGTGCAGCTGCGTGGAGGACCTGTACAGCATTCGCCGGCCGGTGCAGCTGCATCAGGAGACGGTGGCCGTACCGGTGGGGCGGCCCTGCCGCTCCCTGCGGGAGGAGAGCATTCAGCATTTGGACTTCGGCGGCAGCCGCCCGTTCTTCTTTATCACCGACACGGACTGCACACCTGCTGCCGTGACGGAGGAGGGAGGCCAGACGGCTCTGCGCACCACGATACATACCCGACTGCTGTATCTGGATGAGGCGGATGCCCCCGCCGTCACGGAGCGGACGGAGGAGATCGTGGTGCCGGTGCAGGGCCCGGTGCAGTCTGTATCCTGCACACTGGCGGGGCCACCGGACGTCCGGTTCACAGGCAGCGGCTGCGATGTGCGGCAGGTGGCGGAATTCCTCATCGGCGACATGCAGGCGGACCAGATGCGCACCGTCGCCGCCGTGGAGCTGCTGGACGGGGAGGAACAGGAGAAGATACCCTCCCTGGTGCTGCGGCGACTGCTGCCGGAGGAGACGCTGTGGGATGTGGCCAAACAGTACCGAACCGATGAGGAACTGCTGCGGACGGTGAACCATCTGGAGGAGGGGGAGACACCGGGCAAAATGCTGCTGATCCCTCGCGTCCGGTGAATTGTGCATTGACTTTCCCTATGTCCGTGGGGTAGAATAACGGGTGCGAGCAGACTGGACAGTCGCGGGGACAAGGCGAAAGCCTGTTCATGAGGAAAGTCCGGGCTCCACAGGGCAAGAATAACGGGTAACGCCCGCCGAAGGCGACTTCAGGAAAAGTGCAACAGAGATATACCGCCGCGTCACATCCCCAAATGGGGATCTCCGCGAAAACGTCAGTTTTTGTGGGGAGATAAGGTACAGCGAAGTGATTTTGGCCTGCCGTTTGCGGCCGGACGAAAGCTATGGAGCTGGCACCGACGAGGTAAGGGTGGAAAGGCGAGGTAAGAGCTCACCCGACGGCGCGTGAAAGTGACCGTCGCTGTAAACTCTATTCGGAGCAACACCGGTATGGGAGCATATAGGCTGGCCCGGCCGCTCCCGGGGTGGCTTGAGCGTGCCGGCAACGGTACGCCCAGATAGATGACTGTCGAAACAGAACCCGGCTTATAGGTCTGCTCGCAGGACCATTCCAAGGCCGCAGCGGCTCACGCTGCGGCCTTCTTTGTGCGCTTCGCACAATTTCGACGGAAATATGCGGTGTATTTTAGAATACAAAACTATTTACATTAGTTCGATAAAGTGGTAGAGTGATAGCGTAGCAAACAACCAAGCCGGTCTGCCGGCGAGAAAACCGGTATTCCGGTCAGTAAAGGAGAAAAAACGATGAAAAAGCTGATTGCACTGATGCTGGCCATGGTCATGGCCCTGTCCCTGGTGGCCTGCGGTAAGCCCGCAGAGAACGACAATTCCGCAAACGACAACAATACCAATACCGACGGCGATGCCACTGCCGCACGGACCTTCGTGATGGGCGTCGACGCAGAGTATCCCCCCTTCAGCTATCTGGGCGAGGACGGCCAGTACACCGGTTTTGACGTGGAGGTCTGCAAGGCCGTCTGCGATCTGCTGGGCTGGGACCTGCAGGTCTTCGGTGTGAACTGGGACCAGAAGCTGGTGCAGCTGGATGCCAAGGAGTGTGACTGCGTATGGTCCGGCATGACCATCCTGGACTCCATGAAGGAGGCCGGCTATGTGATCTCCGCGCCTTACTATGACAACACCCAGGTCATCATGGTCAAGGAGGGCAGCGACATCAAGTCTTCCGCTGATCTGGCCGGTAAGGTCGTGGCCGTGCAGCTGGGCACCTCCGGTGAGGCGCTGCTGGCCGATGGCGGTGATCTGGCCGACCTGGCGGCGACCTTCGCTGACCTGACTACCTGCGACAGCTTCCTGAAGTGCTTCACTGAGCTGGGCGGCGGCGCCGTGGACGCTGTCATCGTGGACAAGCCCGTGGCTGTCTCCTATGCCGAGTCCAACAAGGGCTTCACCGTTCTGGACGAGGGTCTGGGCGCCGAGCAGTACGGCATCGCCTTCCGCGCCGGTGACGAGGAGCTGTGCGCCACCGTGGAGGACGCCGTGGCTCAGCTGGTGGCCAACGGCACCTACGCCGAGATCGCTGCCAAGTATCCCGACATCGCCAACAACCTGACCCTGCTGGGCTGAGCCTGAGGCATCGGCGCACAAAAGAAAACAGCATACCGGCTCCCGAGGGAAATTCCTCCCTCGGGAGCGTATGTGCATGAATTGAGGATAACATATGACCTTACTGACCATGATCGTCAAGATGGGGGAGGGACTTTCCAAGACCTGCGCCATCTTCTTTCTGACGCTGCTGTTCTCCCTGCCGCTGGGCATGATCGTTGCGCTACTGCGCATGAGCAAAAACAGGATCGTCTCTGGCATCACCCGTTTCTTCATCTCCATTCTCCGCGGCACGCCGCTGATGCTGCAGCTGCTGGCCGTGACCTACGGCCCCTACTACCTCTGTGACTTGCCGGTGGCCCGCAACAAGCTGATCCCCGTGGTCATCGCCTTTGCCATCAACTACGCCGCCTATTTCGCGGAGATCTATCGCGGCGGCATCGAATCTATGCCGGTGGGACAGTATGAAGCGGCAGAGGTGCTGGGTTATACCAAGGCCCAGACCTTTATCCATGTCATCCTGCCGCAGGTGTTCAAGCGCATCATGCCCAGCATCACCAACGAAGTGGTGACGCTGGTGAAGGACACCTCCATGGCGTTCACTGTCTCCTATCAGGAGATGTTCACCATCGGCAAGCAGATCGCCAACTCCGAGACCAGCTTTACGCCGTTCCTGGTGGCAGGCGTGTTCTACTTCGCGTTCAACGCCGTTGTGGATCTGGTCATGGGCAAGGTGGAAAAGCGTATGGACTACTACAAATAAGGGAGGCGGTCGCATGAAACTGTTACAGATGAACCACGTGCAGAAGAGCTTCAACGACGACACGCTGCACGTTCTCAAGGACATCAGTCTCTCCGTAGAAAAAGGCGAGGTGGTGGCCATCATCGGCCCCTCCGGCAGCGGAAAATCCACGCTGCTGCGCTGCGCTGCGATGCTTACCGACATGGATGACGGCGAGCTGTTCTACGGCGACATACAGGCTGCCCGCAGCGAAAACGGCAGGGCGGTCTACGCCGGCAAGGAGACACTGAAAAGGGTGCGGGAAAAGTTCGGGCTGGTGTTCCAGAGCTTCAACCTCTTTCCTCACTATTCCGTGCTGAAAAATCTGACGGACCCCCAGATCCGCGTGCTGGGCCGCGACAAGGAGACGGCGCAGCAGCGGGCGCGGCAGCTGCTGGAGAAGATGGGGCTTTCCGACAAGGAGGGCGCCTACCCCTGCGAGCTCTCCGGCGGACAGCAGCAGCGGGTAGCCATCGCCCGCGCCCTGGCCATGGATCCCGAGATCCTATTTTTCGATGAGCCCACCTCGGCGCTGGACCCCGAGCTGACCGGCGAGATCCTGAAGGTCATCCGTGACCTGGCGGAGGAGCATATGACCATGGTCATCGTGACCCACGAGATGTCCTTTGCCAAGGACGTGGCAGACCGCGTTATCTTCATGGCCGGCGGCGTCATTGTGGAGGAGGGCACGCCGGAGGAGGTCATGGTCAACACCCGTGAGGAACGGACCCGTCAGTTCCTGG
>OGZK01000739.1_pt1 | contig 32187 bp, 40 predicted proteins | sample 1576791 | NCBI WGS metagenome assembly OGZK01 (sample SAMEA3541556, study PRJEB24748) | human gut metagenome | biome: human gut; feature: human-associated habitat; material: faeces | place: China | collected 2012
GTCTAAGCCTTAGACAGACGAAAACGGATAAAGTAGATGCCCGCACGATTGCTTCTATGCTAATGTCTGATGTGAACTTAAAGTCCTACTCAGACACATCTTACCACAACGAAGAGCTAAAGTCATTAACTCGTTATCGTTTTGATAAGGTAAAACAACGTGCTAAGTTAAAGTCTTCCGTTTCAAGACTTGTCTGTATCTTATTCCCTGAATTAGAAAAGTTAGTTCCAACACTTCATATGGCATCGGTTTATACAATGCTTTCGGAATTTCCAGATGCTAAACAAGTAGCAAACGCTCATCTTACCAGACTTACCAATCTACTTTCTGAATCATCAAAGGGTCGATATGGTAAAGAAACAGCTATTGCATTTAGAAATGCCGCAAGAACCTCAATAGGTTCAAATATGCCAGCAAAATCATTGGAATTAAAGCATACTATCAAACTTATTCAGGAACTTACATCCGAGATTGATGAAATCGAAAATGAAATCAAACTCATCATGGATGAAATCAATTCCCCGATTCTTAGCATCCCCGGCATCAACTACCGTATGGGAGCTATGATCATTGCCGAAATCGGCGATTTCAACCGCTTTGATTCTCCTGATAAAATCTTGGCTTATGCTGGCTTTTCACCCTCTACATATCAATCTGGTCAACTTGATGGTGCTTACTCGCACATGGAAAAGCGAGGTTCCAGATATCTACGATATGCGTTATACAATGCAGCCAAATATGTCTGCAATTGGGATCCAACGTTTGCTGAATACCTGGCAAAGAAACGAGCGGAAGGCAAGCATTATAATGTCGCTATATCTCATGCCGTCAAAAAGCTGATTCGGGTTATTTACCATCTTGAGAAAACTAACCAGCAATACATCAAAGCTGTTTAAGTCTTTCTAATTCAATACTCCTTTTTTGAGCACCTGTAGAGATGCTCTTTTTGTCATGCAGTTTTCAAGGTTCAAAGAACTCCAACCGAGTTCCAAACATATCTAAAATACATTTCTGTACTTTATTCAAAAAAATCATTTTAGGTCTTGACTTTTAATAGTTAGTCTTTCATATAAAGTAAAAAAATTATACCACTTCAGCCGTCACTATTCAATTATATGTGTACAATTTGTCTTCACTATTAAAATTTTAACAAGCAATGTATATATAGCATATTGCACATGAAGCATTCATTTTAATTTTTGATATATTAGTGTCATATTCTGACACTTCGCTCTTAATTAAGTAACTCTTTTGCACGGTCCTCAATATATTGTTCCAAAGTAGAAAATCCTTTAGGGTCGGTAAACCCTTTTCTTGCTAACTCTGCAAGAATTGTTTTCATTTGCTCCTTTACACCTTGCAATTCTGTAAGTGCACCAATCTTCATATCTTCGTTCATGGAAACCTCCTTTTTTAATAATACTGTTTTTAATAATTTAGTCCAGTCAATAATATTTCCAATAACTTCCATTTTAACCACATCCGAAACTCCATTTCCATCAATACATGGAAACAATTCATAGCCATTCCATTCAAAACAAATAGCATTTAATTCGACCTCTTCCACATCCGGAATAAATCCCGAATAGGATACAACCTGTCTAATAACCTTTTTGAATGATACTTTAAAATATCTAATTTCCCCATCAGGCAGAACCAATTTGACAACATCATTCTCGTAAATAAGTTTATCTTTCCTATCCTTTAAACCTGTACACCAACAGATAGTATCTTTACGCACTCTTGGTGCTACTGCAATATATGTTGTTCCTGTAGAATACTCTCTTTCCATCACAACTCTATACGACGGATCAGCAACATCATAGATTAAATTTCCATAAATCCATTTCTCATAATCAGTTCTCTTTGCCTTACATAGATATCTGTTTTTCATGAATCCATCCCCCTGTTATATTTCTTAATGTATAAATCAATCTTGTCTGCACATCCATTGCATAACTGATATTCCTTCTCTCCACCATTCATTTTTACGCTTCCATAATGGTTAAAATCCACATTCACGCCATCTGAACTGTAATCAATATTCTTACCACACATATCACAAAATACTTTTATCATATACTGCACCTACTTTCTAATTTCAAAGTTGCTTTTATTTTCCAAATATGTTATTGTTTTATTGGCTCCTCTGATAAATTGGGAGGTGGTCGCATGAGTCCATACGAAATCATATACTTAATCTTGTTTGCGATTACAATTGTGATCAAAATAATGGGGTTAAAGAAGTGAGTTCCTGGCAGCGTCCGTCTTATCGCCTTTCGTGCCGGTTTATCTTCAAAAAGAGGAGCCTGTTTTCTTTTACTCCTACAATCTATTTTTTTCTCGAATTTTTTTTTCAATCCTCTGCACCTGCCTCACCGAGTATCCAATCTGCGTCGCCGTCAGTTCCTGCGAATACTTAAGTATTTCGCGGCAATAAAATACCTGCGCTTCTACATCCTCATCATTCTTATAAATATTTATAAGTCTTTTTCGCTTTTCTCTTAAATCTTCAATTTCATCCAGTACACGATTTAGATTAAGCTGCAATCCATCAATCTTTTGAACCGCGGTGCAAAAGTCAACATTTTTTGAACTGCTCAAAACTTTATCTTTCGAGTAGTCAATACCTCTCAGTTCGCCACTTCCATTTGTCTTCAGTTTGTTAATGTATTGCCGCAGCTCACGCCGAATTTCATCGCGAGTAATTTCCGCGTCCTTAATTTTCAAGTCAATCATTCGAAAATAAGCACCTTTTGATGTCTCCAGTGCTCTTGCTTTTCTTATTGTCATTGTCCCAGCTCCTCTTGCTAAAAACATTTTGATATGTTACTATTATTTTTGATGAGGGAAGAACTGGGTTTGTGCGCATCGCTTACCTGGTTCTTTTTTTATACAATCTTTTTCTTCGCCACAAAAATGTGCGCCTTTTTTCCCGGATTGTACTTTTCTAAAACTTTCTTTTTCTGTACTGCCGCTGACACGGAGGTACGAAGTATCGCACGGTCAGAGCCTTCCAAAAGAACGAAATATTTTTCTCTCATTGCCTCTGCCTCCTCTTCAGTTCCTTTTGTGCCTGCTGCTTGTTTGCAAAAAACAGTATGTTATGGTGACGGTTTCTTACCATGTACCTGTTTCCAGTCAGGATATCTTTGACATGTATTTTTGCGTCATTATTGCCGATGAACTCCACTTTTTCAACTCTGCAACAAAGTGGTTTCTGAAAAATTAACAGTTGTGCGCCTATGAGATAAATCCTATCTCCCGGCTGTACATTGCTTAATAGCAACAGACCAAATTCGGCATATCTTCTACAACGTTGCATTGCAAGCATGTTGTCTTCGTAATAATCAACAATACGTTTTAAGCGCTTATATTCTTTAATCGGATTTTTCAAACGGGATTCCCCCTTTCATCAAAATAACCATTCCGTGCAAGGTCATTTGCTACCGTCACGTCAAGCGATGTAATCGAATTAAACATACACGTTAGCAAATAACTTTGTATTTTCTTTACTGTTTTTTTGTTTGCCAAAAAAGACAGCACCACATACTTCATATGCATCAAATCCAGCATTAGCAGTCTAGATTTGACAATGCCTGCAGGAATCATATCACCGCTTATTAGCACAGTCTGCTTGCTAGTCATCAAAGTAGTCACTGCAATCTCAACGCATTGGTCTAACACAGCCAGTGCCGATTCATTTTTTTCAAAATCACATCTTATCAAATCATAGCTTATCTGATCAGCAAATAAATCTATACACTTATCTCTTGCCAAATGATTAGATGAGATAGGATTTTTAAATAATAATCTTCTGCTAGTAATCTCTGTATTTGTCTCACGTTTTTCCGGGAGAGGGTGTCCCGAAATTTCGTGAGAGCCTATCACATTTTTTCGTGATAGGGTGGTACAGTTATCAACACTATCAACATTCTTTTCCAAATTTTCACGTTCTACATCCTCATTAACCTCATCAACAGCTGCCGCTTGCGGACTGCTGCCTTTACTTTTTTTGCTTTTATCCTCGTTATCATCAGAATGTGGATAGGTCAATTCTCTCAATTTGTCCACATTCAAGTGAATAAATAGAACATTGTTGCAGCGCACGCCATTTTGAAAAACGGTACGAAATTCGCGCTTAACAACGCCTAATTTTTCCAGCACAACAATAGCGTCCGTCACTTGACGCTTTGTTACCTGGTAATATTCAGCAAGGTCTTTATAACTTTTTTGTAAGACATCTTGCCTAAATTTAGTCTTGTAGCCAAGAAATTCACCGGTCTTTTCGTCTCGACATTCAACCGGACGATACCAATAAACGACTTCGGACAGTATCATTATGGCAAGCATATATGGTCTGCCCTTGTCGTTTACTATTGTTTTAAACCATACAGACGGTATTACATTACCTGTGATGTTCAGCTCGGCTACAGCATCAGACATTTTGTTCCCAGTGCTGCAATTCATAGCTGTCTCCTTTATGTTTACGAAATTACGGTAAATGTGATATCCTGCTCAATATGTAACTCTTGGATTGCATCTTTCAGGTATGCTGCAACCGAATTCATGGCTTCCAATTTCCAAGCTCCGCCGTCCGCTTCAAACAGAGCGAACTGAGGCTCTCTCGCATCGTCCCGCGCTCTAAATATAAAATCGGAACTAGGCTGTTCGACCTCCAAAAACGTCCTATACGGTGCAAGACGAACCGGATTTGGAATGATTGCCTCTGCCTTGCTTGTGCATGTTTGCTGAATTGTGGCTTTCTGACTCACTCCGTCATCACCATACTTAGCGATGGTTCCAGTCTCAATTGTCCCGGCATATTTCAAAATCTGCTCTTTATCATCATTATCCATGAATTTTGACATAACATTTATGACAAAAGATTCGGCCGGATAATATGTGTCGAATGTAAACTGTGGCAACATTGCATTGACTTCCACCAGTTTTTCGCGGCATCTGTCTACATCCAATTCGGACATCAAAACGACTTTTGTTGGACTTTGTACATGAATCAACATATGTTTGTCCATCTTGTCCGTATTTGATTTAATGTATCCAACTAAACTGTCCAGCGTGCACATTTGTAACGCGTTCGCCTTTGGTAGTTCATGATGAATGCGATACATTGGCTTGTCCGCCCATTTTTCGCCTTCATGCTCTGCATAATTTGGCTGCGATAAACCAACTACATACTCAATTGCTTCTTTAATTCCTTCCATTTTCCTATCCTCCTAAATCAATTTAATGACACAACTTTCTTTTCCGGATGATTTGGCAACTTCGTTTGCCCTCGAAGCTGTGAGCCATATTCCTCGGCCGATACCGTGCCATCTTCTAAGTCCTTAAACACTCCAAATGATGTGACTACTGGCTGCACAGGAGCCAGTTTCGTCTTAACCGATATTGTACATTTGACATCGTCACGGGTCTCGTTCTGCGTAAATGTCAGCTGGCACTGAATATTACGCTTGTCCTTAAACGGAGTGTTTGGGTCCGTTAAGTTTTCCAACACCTTTGCAAAGGCTTCAGAAAACTTTTCCTGCAATGCGCCATTTGCGATTTTGGATAAATCCATGCTCGATTTTTTCATTGCAAGCACCTCCTTTCAATCAATTAATTTAGCATTCATTGCCAATGGAATGCAGGGGAATCGAACCCCTAACTATCCGAAAAAATCGGCTACTCACCTATGAGTTGACATTCCTTAGTAGTGGGGCTTGGTACGTGTCAGCTTGTCCACTACTAAGACAAATTCATTATTATTGACCACCTAATCACCGGAAAGGTCACTTGTCTTGAGTTCGCCCATAATGGGCGAAATGGCACTGTTGGATTCGAACCAATGCATTTCCATACAAATCAGTGCCGTGTTTAGTTATTTCTGATTTTTAGTGTCAGTTATCGGCTTGAAATTACATCCTGTTTTACAACTGCAACACAAAGTATCCGCTTCATTCATGCGCACATATGAATGAATACAAGACATACATTTCTTCACATAGTCGTCCTCATCGCCACCTGCCTCATAGCGCAACATTTTTAACTAACCTCCTATTTCGCTTCTGATTGGAGCCAATTTAATGTGCATTTACAGCAATTTCTGTTCATCTCGCCATTGCATCTGCGCTCTTTGTTAAAATCTAAATCATACTCTGCTGGACACATAATAGACACTGCCAACTCTTCATCCGTCATTGCCCTGATTCGGTCTGCGTTAGTCATTGTTATCACCTCTCATTTCTTCAAAATAAAATCTAATTGGTTTCATTTTTTCCTCTACTAACCCATACTTCAAAGCCAGCTTATAGCCAAAGTTCTTTCTAAGGTTGTTCATCATGGAAACTTGCAACCGTTGTCTGAAATCTTCCAAACTAAATGTTGACTTATAAAAGTTGCATTGTCTGCAAGACGGCATAAGGTTTTCGATTTCATCGAGGAAGTCCGCTTCTCCAATTGCGTATGCTGTCTCATATCTATGTAGTGATTCTACATGGTCTACTTGCATATCCTTATAATCCAACTTGCAACCGCAATAAGCGCATCGGTGGTTACACTTTTCATACACTGCAAGTCTTTGTTTTTTGGATATTGTCTTATGCTTACTCATAATTACTCCTTTCCCGGCTTCTCGCACCGTTCAAATTCCACAACCCATACCCACGGGTTCACATCCCATCCGTAGCGGTCAAGGTCGGATTTCTTGATGGTTGAATTCCAGATTTCGGCAAATCGTTCTACTGCTGTCCGTCTCATTTTTTCTTCCCAGCCAACGTTTTTGCCATTCTTCCAGTTTGCACCCTCTGCTTTTGCTCCATCATCGGTTATCTCCTGCAACCGCTCCACTCTTACCTCCGTAACCTTTAACCATATCCTTGCAGCTTCCTTCGGCATATGGATTGATGGTCTCCACGGCATACGTTCTTTATGTTCTCCTGTCTCCGGATCAACCCAGAAATCAAAGCATGGTGTTTCCGGTCCTGCTGCGTAATAATATTTTTCCGTACCAACAACAACCTGGTCAAAATCATCTACTAACCATGCTTTCTGCCATGTTTCACGGACATACAGAATATCTCCCGGTTGGTATGGTGGAATATAAGGGCAGAGCCTTTCATTTCCCCTAGATTTTGTGATATAACCATTTGGGTGTACCTCAAATGGCTGTTTTAATACTCTTCTTGTACAAGTCTTTCTTCCTTCCAAAATGGCTCTCACCATTTCTGTATTAAATAATATTGGGCGTTCTCTCATGAGCTTCCTCCTCTATCGCCATGCTGGCGGCAATCTCCGCATAAGTAAATGCCTCCTTATGCAATCCAAAACGGCACAAAGCATGATGCGAATACAATTGCAAAATCTGTATTGGTACCATCATTAATGATTTGCCATCTATTTTTTCTCTGGATTTCCTTTGTATATCCGAACAATATCTCCAACATGTAAATTCAACCCTTTCGCCGTCACATTTTTAGCTAAAAAAATAGGCATTTCTTCCTTTTCTGCTTTAACTCTCCTCATGTCTTTCCGTCCTTTCCAATTCTTTTTTGTAAAAAACCAATGCGTCATATAAGACCTGATATTTCTTCTTACGAATATTGTTTGTCTCCGCAATCAAGTAACTTCTGTAGTTTTTAATTTCTTGCATCAGGATATCCTTTTTGGAAAGTTCCGCCGGCATATTATCCTGACTATCATCTTCTTCACTATCCTGCTTAATTTCCTCACCTATGTGGAATTCAACCGAAACACTTTCCTCCTCTGGCTCCGGCGTTTCTTCCACAAAAGAAATCTTTGGCTCTTTTCGCTCCTTAACCATTGCCCGGACATCATTGGATAGCAAATGCTTATCCTGTATTACTTCACTCTGTTCTTCCTCTGGAAGTTTTGACGTTTCATAAGCCTTTGAAAAATTTATTTCGCCGTTTTTTAACGCTTCTTTCCCCTCGTCAGACAAATGAGCGCTCACCTGATTAACCTGCGCCATTTTTGTCGGCGAGATTTGCAATCGTTCTGCCACATAATCACGCTTGCGTCCAGTTATTTTCAATTTTCCTGCTTCAATCGCTTTATCCGTCCAATAATTCAATTGTTCAGCCTGCTCCAAAAGTGTGGCGTCATCCATCCGGCGTGTAAACGCATTCGCCGAAATAAGCGTGAGCATAAATTCTATCTGGTCCATCTCTTTTGCAAAGCACCACGCTTTACTCTTATGTCCTCGCTCGTTGTTTAATAAGATAGCTGCTCTGCGCCGATGTCCTGCTGCCAATTTATACTCTCCATCCACGCGCCCAATCAAAAGAGGTTGCAGCTGACCACGTTCTAAAATATCATCAGCCAGCTCTTCAATCTCGGTCAATGGATAAAAATTCTCCTCGGCAGGAACAATATGCTCCACATCCAAGTAGATTTCTTTGTATTCACTTGTATCAACAATCGAAAGCCTTGAAGAGTCATTTAGTTTTGCAAACATGCTAATTCTTGGCATGCGCAAACACCTCCTCTCTAACCGCCTTCGGCAAAGTATTCAAATACTCTTTTATGAAAATCTTATAATCAATTGCCGCAGCCGAACGAGGGCTAACGGTGATTAACCCCGCCCGCTTTTCAAACGTCCAGCGGTCAACCATCTTGCTTGATCGAATTTTTGTATCAAACACATCGTATTTACTGCGCCGCAGCACAGTATCACCTGCCACCATATCTTTGCGATACATCGTGACCAGACACTTAGGACTTGATAACTGCGGATTAAATGACCGCATGTCCATAGTAATCTCAACCAAATCCTGCATGCCGTCCAAGGAGTTCTTGTCTATCTTAATAGGCACAATTAAATCATCTGCACATACGATCGCATTTAAAATATTTAATCCAACTCCCGGTGGATTATCGATGATGCAGAAATCATAATCATCTTTGACCTGCTCCAGCGCCGAACGCAGTGCCGTAATTTGGTCACGTGACTCATCTTTTGACAAGTCAATTAGTGCGGCGTCCATGTTCATATTAGACGGAAGCACGTCCAACATTAATCCGGGCACATCTGCGCTCCGAATTATATCTTTTGTCATGCTTTCCCGATTCCAATACACGTCTGCAATTGATAATTTGTCATAATCGTGTAAATCAAAGTATCTTGTTGTATTAGCTTGTACATCATTATCAACCAGCAACACGCGCTGGTTATAAAGTTTTGCCAAAATAGTAGCCATGTTAATGGCTGTGGTCGTCTTCCCGACGCCACCTTTCAAATTTGTTAGCGATATCGTACGCATAACCTCATCCTCCTAAGCATTTAATCCCGACTTGCTCTGTCGGTTGCCGGACACGGATTACATCTATTGCAGCCGCATCCGGAACATCTTGTTACTGGCGTGACCGACCAAAAAGTCTTGCCACACCTGGGACACGATACAACAAAGAAAGGGGATGTTATCTCTATCCCCGAATTTGGATAATATTTTGGAAACTCTCTGTTCATAACGCGCTCCTTTTTTATTGATAACACTGCTGACAGGCATTTATAGTTATTTTTTCCGTGATACTTAATAGCAACATCAGCAGTGTTATTGTTGTAGCAAAAAGAGGACAGACATACAAATGACTCAGCATCAGAAAAAACAATTTAGGGGGATAAAATTCATCTGTCCTCTTTCTGCTTCCGTGTAAGAAAGCTCTGCCAACCATATGCTCACTGACAGGTATGCGTAAGGTTAGCAGAAATGCCTATTCCGGATTCGAACCGGTACAGTCCCACTGACTAATAGGCATGGGTATACTCAACTTTTTTTATCTATCTTTGAAGAAGTCGTTTTAACCGGACGATACCCCATCGCCTGAACAAATCGACTATATAATTTCTTTCGCTCTTCATCTGTTGGAAAGCGTTCTTCCCCATTAATTCTGTATACAAACTTCATCCCATATCCTCCTTGCTTCTATCTGATTTCAATGTATGTTCGGCATCTTGTACCATATCCGCCTTGTACAAGGTCAAAATTTTTGCTATACTAAAAAAGGCATAAAAATAAAACATTGGTGTATTTTTAGCCGAGGTGTCAGATTCTGACACAATGGGAGCACTGTTGCCGCAGTTCTCCTTCTTTTGGGTCCGATTGCCGTCGGACCCATTTTTACGAATTGCCGTTCGTATCTAAATTCCGGTGTTGCCGCACCGGTTCTTATTTTGTTCTTAAGCTTGCCAATGGTAAGCCTTTAACTTGTTTCTGCTCCGCTTCGAGCAGCATATTAACTTCCGATTCCAAAGCACCGCAGAAATATATTGCTTCATCTAACGATATCTTTGGATTTAACTTTAAAATGTAATCCAAAACTCCATCTACTGTTTTTTGATATGTTTCCTCATCCATTTTTAAATGAGTTTTGAATTGGTTTGCTCTATCTTCATGGTATCCCACTTTTCTCACCTCACATTTTAATATTTGTAAATTCAATTTTTTTCTCCTATACTATATACACAGACTGTTGCAGCAGTTGAGTACATAAGGAGCGACGCTCCTGGAAAGGAAAAAAACATAAATATTTTTCATGCATTACCTGACAATGCTGACGAAAAGGAAGCCGAAAAATATCTTGTAAAAAAGGACCATTATTACTGCTATAACTGTAACAAACCTCAAGTAATAAAAACTCTTCATGGCTTTCTTGAACCATGTCACCATTGCGGTTATAAAACTTTTTGGAACTAATCTATTATTGAGAAGCGATGCCTACTTAGGATATCGCTTCTTCTCTCATACTGCGCTCTACCTGTTCAGAAAAGTTATCCATAATACATCTTAGTTTAGATAACAGGTTATCCTCTACCGGAAAATCCTCAATGCGCATAATCAAAACTACCTGCCCGCCTTTTTCATTTGTGATTTCTGAATGCAACACGATACAATCATTCTTTCTCTGCATTTCTTCGCCCTCCTTATAACACACTGACTTTCTTTGACTTTTTTGCCGGAGTAGAGACACCGACAATGTATCCCTGAATTATCAAGCAGAGTTCTCTCTGCTTTTCTTCGGGAAGATTTTGGACTTCCTGTGCCAGTTCGCCGAACTGGTCATAAGATTTGTTTTTCATCGTTAGCACCTCCTTTTCGTTTCTCTGTTTACAATATAATACACATTGAATACATTTGTCAAGCCTTTTTGTATTCTTTGTGTATTTTTGTATTGACCTTTGTATTCTTTTGTGCTATCTTTGATTTGGAAAGGAGGATAAAAGAATGAATAAACGAATTATGCTACTCCGAAAAGAATTAAATCTTACCTTAGAAAAATTCGGTCAACGTATTGGAGTGACTAGAGCGGCAATATCTAACATCGAAACGGGCAATCGAAAAGTAACCGAGCAGATGTTCAAGTCAATATGCCGAGAGTTTAATGTTCGAGAAGACTGGTTACGAAATGGAAACGGTGAAATGTTTAAAAATCTTTCAGAAGATGAAAAAGTTGCTGCAATACTCGGAAATATATTTACAGATAAAGACAGTGAAATATATGATTTTAAAATGGCGGTTTTTAGAGAGTTGGGAAAGCTGGATGAAAAAGACTGGACTGTCATTCGGAAACTTGTGGATGGCATTTCAAATAAATGATAACAAAAAAGGAGCATAAAACGCTCCTTTTTTTGACATATTTCTCCCTATGTGGTAACATAATCTCATTAAAGCATAGAAAAGGATGGAGGGGTACGTTATGGAAGCCATACTTAATATATTTGTAATAGCAATTGTCACCACTATAATTTGGGGCATCGTAAACTATAGTTCAAATAATTCTTATCTAATATTGAATCGTAATATTTCAAAATATTATAAATAGAAATACAGAAGGAGGCGTATTTATGTTTAACTATGAATGCGAATTATGTAACAAGCCATTTTGTACAACGGACGAACAAAAAAATCCCGTTTGCAATCACTGCAAGGAAGCCTACAATATCAATGATGACTACATCTACGGTACCGGTGAGTATGCAAAAAAGAAAGAACCACCTGCAAAGGTTGAAAAGAAAAAGCCAAAACCACCTGTCGGAGATGGTAAAACTTGCGTTATGTGTGGCAAAGAGCACACGGGTAAATATTATGTATGCGATGCTTGTATCTATGAATACAATTTGACGGATAGCCAGCTTTATGAAATGGGTGGACTGCGTAAAAATCCTAAAGAAGAATCCCCGGATGAAGCAACCGCCGCGTCAGAACAGGAACCACAACCAACTCCATCAGAACCAAAGTCAGAGACAAAACCACAAGCACTTTCCAAAAAGTCCAGCATAAGTCATGGAAATACTGATTTGGATTTACTGACAGATATCAACGAAAAACTTGATACGCTAATTGAAATGCAAGAATTAAATCAAAAACATAATGGAACCACAGAGGAAGCAGTAACTGATGACATCGTTCGTGCGCTATGGAACATTGCGGCAAACGTAACTACACTAAGAAACATCACAATGTTTATGTTTGTATTGTTTCTTATAAGCAGCGTCATCGCCATCCTAGCTATTGCCTCTGGTGGACATTAATAATATAGTATTTTATTTTTTTAAGGGTGTCAGAATTTGACACCCTTTTTTTGTGCAATCTCATTTCATTCCTTTTATGAATTGAATGATAATCTTTAAAAGATGCACATCACAAATAGAACGGACTTGCTCTATAGCTTGGCTCTGCAATTCTTCGTAATTCAATACGCTTCTCCCCCTTTTTTATCCATGACTTACCAGCTGGTAAATACATTATACCAAATCAACTAGAAAAAGGAAGTGACTTGCACGTTTTGACACGATAAGCGTACAAATTACTTTAGAGTTTTTTCATTTTTAAAATAAATTCTTGTAAATATTTCCGAGATATGCTTATCACATTTCCATCATACAAACTTACCGCTTTTGTCGTGTATGAATTTATGTATCTTGTATTTACAAGATAACTTTTATTAGCTCGGACAAAACATCCTTTTAACTCCTCTATTTGATGTTCTATATCATCCAGCCTGCCGCGAAATGTAGCAACATCATCCTTGCTAACCACATCTATGTAAGGACGTCGCGATTCAAAATATATTATATCACTCAATTTCCGCTGATAATATACTTTGCTTTTTCGAAACATAAAAACTTTATCTTCCGAATTCCATCTCCTTATTCTCTGAATAGCTTCCCTTACGGCTTTGACCAATTTCTCGCTATCGATTGGTTTGTTTACATATCGAAACGGCTCAAAGTTTAAAAGCTGTCGCTCATAACCTGCGTTTCCTGTCATAAATATAATAGTAATGTCTGGATATATGTCCTTAATCCGATTAGATATCTCCATGCCATTTAGCACATCTTCAGATTGTTCTGATTCAGCTAACTGTATATCCATAATTAATATATCATACTTCTCCTCTATTGCCTGCTGCAACAGTACCATACCGTCAATAAAACTATCTATTTTTAGCTCTTCTCCAAAATTACGGCTTTCTAAAACTGATTTAACCGCCAATCCAATTATTGGCACATCATCGCAGACGGCAATTTTTATCATAAAAATTCTAGCCCCTCTCCATTAAGATTACTTATTTATTGTATAATCTTAATTAATAATAGGCTAGTGGTAAATTCAGGAAATATATTTACATAACCCACTTTACAAATCAAATTTCATTCGTAATTAATAATATTATTACCCTTTTACAATTGACAACCTTGGTAAAAAAATGTATCGTATATAAAAAGGGGGATTTAAAATGACATTTGGGGCAGCTTATATACGTGTATCGACAGATCACCAGGATGAATATAGTCCGGATGCACAACGTCGGTGTATTTTAGATTACGCAAAGAAAAATGATATTGTAATTAACAAAGAACACATCTTTGCCGACATCGGCATTTCCGGAACAAAAGCAGACAAACGTGAAGCATTTCAAAAAATGATTGCTCTTGCAAAAAGCAAAGAGCATCCAATTGACACTATCCTCGTTTGGAAATTTAGTCGATTCGCACGGAACCAAGAGGAAAGTATTCTTTACAAATCGCTTTTAAGCCGTAGTAATGTCTCGGTTATTAGCGTTTCGGAACCAATTAATGAAGGACCTTTTGGAAAACTAATCGAACGTATCCTAGAATGGATGGATGAATATTATTCCATTCGATTATCTGGCGAAGTAAAACGAGGTATGATGCAAAAGGCTTTATCTGGTGGATACAATAGCAAAATCCCTTATGGCTATAAAATGGACGAAAACAAAATTCCTGTCATCGTGCCGGAACAAGCTAAGGTTGTTCAAATGATTTTTGACCAATATGTAAATCAGCATGAAAGCATTTCTAATATTACTCTCATGCTGAATGAAACTGGCTATCGAACCGCCAGAGGCAATAAATTTGAAAGGCGAGTTATCCACTACATTTTGCAAAATCCATTTTATATCGGTCAAATTCGTTGGAATTATGCTCCGCGAGCAAGAGGCAAGAAAAAAGATGGTGACATAATTATCCGGGACGGCAAACATGAACCATTAATATCCGTAGAAATGTTTGAAAAGGCGCAGGAACTTATAAAAACAGCATATGAGACATACCACGGAACTGTACGACGTGTGCCAAGTGCTGCGGCAAAGCATTGGTTAAGTGGCGTTTTGAAATGCCCAACCTGCGGATCATCTCTATCGTTTTGCAGAGGCCAAATTCCGCATTTCAAGTGTTGGAAGTACAACAAGGGAACGTGTAGCACGTCAAATTACTTAAATGCGAAAAAAGCAGAACAATATGTCTTAGAGGGTTTGAAAAATTTGTTGCTTGCTGATAAAATTGATTATGAAAAGATTCCGGCAAACACACTTGAAACAAACACAAAATTACTGCAAGATGAACTTCGCGACTTGGACAAAAAAATGGAACGTATCAAGATGGCCTACATCGATGGTATTGACAGTTTGGATGAGTACAAATCCAACAAAAAAATAATTGACCGTAAGCGACGCGAGATTGAAAAGCAGTTGGTACCCAAAAAGGCCATGAAGGATAAACAACAGCCCAAACATACTATTCTTGACAGCATTAAAATTGTAATTGATACTCTTGAAAGTGACTGCGAGCCTGCAAAAAAATCAGAAGCAATTCGGTCGATTTGTCATAAAATTGAGTATAATAAAGAAAATGATACTTTGTACTTCGATTTGTATATGGTTGAATAGTCCGAAATTTGGTTGTTTTTTATGCTATACACCTTACAGAATACGGTTCAGCCAATGGGGTTCCAAGGCACTTGGCGACCAGGGATACACAGCCATCGAAATTCTCCGCAACTACTACGGCGATTCCATTTATATTAATTCCACCGATGAAATCTCCGGTATTCCATCCTCTTATCCCGGCTCGCCGCTCCGTGTGGGCGATTCCGGTGAAAAAGTGCGCCAGATGCAGCGCCAGTTAAATGTTATATCGAACGCCTATCCACTCATTCCAAAAATTGCAGAGGATGGCGTATTTGGTCCTGCTACAGAAGAAGCGGTTAAAACCTTTCAGCGAATTTTCGGTCTGACACAGGATGGCATTGTCGGATTCCGCACGTGGTATAAAATTTCTGAAATTTATGTCGGTGTAAGCCGCATTGCCGAATTAGTATAATACGAAGGTTGCACCCCCTTGTTTCTTTCGCTATAATATTATTAATGATTGAAACAGGGGGTTTTTGTATGAAAAAAGACGGCTACTATTCATCCGGTGAGTTTGCCAAAATGGCAGACGTAACACTGCGGACCATCCGCTATTACGACAAACAGAATCTTTTAAAACCCTCTTATGTAAATGAACACGGGGCAAGATTTTATACTGACTCGGATTTTGTGAAACTGCAGCAAATTCTTCTGTTTAAGTTCCTTGGATTTTCTCTGTCCGAAATCCGCGACATGACATTGAATCACCCGGACCGGCACGTTCTTTTGGACTCTCTTGATATCCAGCTCAAACTAGTAAAAGACCGCAGAGAGCAATTACAGTTGATGGAGCAGACCATCCAGACAACCGCTGACACCATCCGCCAAAAAAAAGAAGTGGACTGGAAACAGATGATGGATTTGATTCATATGACCTCCATGGAAAAAAGTTTAAAAAACCAATATATGGATGCCTCGAACATTAACGCCAGAATTCATCTGCATGAATTATACAGCACGAATAAAAAAGGATGGTTCCCTTGGATTTTTGAACAATGTCATATTAAAAACGATATGAATATTTTGGAAATTGGCTGCGGCGATGGCACTTTCTGGACAACCAACGAGGATAAACTTCCCCGTCGGCTTTCAGTTACCCTTACCGACATTTCAGAGGGAATGCTCCGCGACGCTAGAAGAAATCTCAAATCATGCTCCAACAGAGATTTTACCTATGTTGTGGCAGATGCCGCCCACCTGCCTTTTGCAGACAGCCAGTTTGACCTCGTACTTGCCAACCATGTGTTATTTTATTTGGACAATCCGATGGATGCACTAAAAGAAATCAAACGCGTCTTAAATCCAAACGGCGTGCTTATTGCCAGCACATACGGTGAACATCATATGGAAGAAGTCACAAGCCTTGCCAGAGGATTTGACGAAAGAATCACTTTGTCTGCGGACAATTTATACCTTCATTTTGGAAAAGAAAATGGAGCCGCGATTCTATCTTCCTGCTTTCAAGACGTAACATGGATAGACTACGAGGATTCACTGTTTGTCACAGAGGCAGCTCCTTTGATTTCCTATATTTTATCCTGCCACGGAAACCAAAACCAGTATTTAGCATCGCGTTATCGTGATTTTGCCTCTTATATTGAAAAACAGGTTGCTGGTGGATTTCCAATTACTAAGGATGCCGGTCTGTTTCGTGCCGTAAAAATGGATTCAGACTGCTAATTTATCTATTTTTTTCAAATTTTTAAAAAAAGTTCTTGCAGGTGACGTTACGTCATGTTATATGATATAAATATCAAATAAAACGGAGGTCACTATGAAAGGGATTATTTTAGCAGGAGGTTCCGGCACTCGCCTGTATCCTCTCACAACTGTAACAAGCAAACAACTTTTACCAATTTATGATAAACCAATGATTTATTACCCGCTTTCCGTGCTTATGAATGCCGGCATCCGGGATATCCTCATTATTTCCACGCCGCAGGATACACCGCGATTTGAAGAGCTCTTAAAGGATGGTTCCTCCTTTGGCATCCATTTATCTTATGCCGTACAGCCAAGTCCGGATGGTCTTGCACAGGCTTTTATCATCGGAGCAGATTTCATTGGCGATGACAGCGTAGCTATGGTTCTCGGTGATAATATTTTTGCCGGACATGGTTTGAAAAAGCGGTTAAAGGCAGCCGTAGAAAATGCGGAAACCGGAAAAGGTGCAACCGTATTCGGCTATTATGTAGATGATCCGGAGCGTTTTGGTATTGTGGAATTTGACAAAGACGGAAAAGCCGTTTCGATTGAGGAAAAACCGGAAGTGCCTAAAAGCAATTACTGTGTAACCGGACTTTATTTCTACGATAATAAAGTTGTAGAATACGCAAAAGGTCTAACACCAAGTGCCAGAGGCGAACTTGAAATTACGGACTTAAACCGCATTTATCTGGAAAACAATACTTTAAATGTGGAATTACTCGGACAGGGCTTTACCTGGCTTGATACAGGAACTCACGAAAGCCTTGTAGATGCAACAAATTTTGTAAAAACCGTAGAAACTCACCAGCACAGAAAAATTGCATGTCTGGAAGAAATTGCATACTTAAACGGCTGGATAAGCAAAGAAGATGTGATGGCGGTCTATGAAGTATTAAAGAAAAATCAATATGGACAGTATTTAAAAGATGTATTAGACGGAAAATATCTTGATGTACTGCGTTAGAGAAAAGGAGAACATTATGACTATTATCGTTACCGGCGGTGCCGGATTTATTGGAAGCAATTTTATTTTTCATATATTAAAGAAGTACCCGGACTACCGCATCATCTGTTTAGACTGCCTGACTTATGCGGGAAATCTTTCCACACTCGCACCTGTAATGGATAACAAAAATTTTCGTTTTGTAAAAGAGGATATTACAAACCGCGAGGGTGTTTATCGATTATTTGAGGAAGAAAAACCAGATATTGTCGTAAACTTTGCCGCAGAAAGCCATGTGGACCGCTCCATTGAAAATCCGGAGGTCTTTTTGGATACCAACATCAAAGGAACCGCCGTTTTGATGGATGCCTGCCGCAAATATGGCATTACCCGATATCATCAGGTTTCCACCGATGAGGTTTACGGTGATTTACCACTCGACAGACCGGACTTATTTTTCACGGAGGAAACTCCTATTCACACGAGCAGTCCGTACAGTTCCTCAAAAGCAGCCGCTGACCTTTTGGTTTTAGCTTACCACCGCACCTACGATTTGCCGGTTACCATCAGCCGCTGCTCGAACAACTATGGACCTTATCATTTCCCGGAAAAGCTGATTCCTCTTATGATTGCCAATGCGCTAAACGACAAACCTCTCCCGGTTTATGGCAAAGGCGAAAATGTCCGTGACTGGCTCTATGTGGAGGACCACTGCAAAGCCATCGATTTGATTATCCACAAAGGAAGAGTTGGTGAGGTTTATAACATTGGCGGCCACAATGAAATGAAAAATATTGACATTGTAAAAATTATATGCAAAGAGTTACACAAGCCGGAAAGTCTGATTACCTATGTGACAGACCGTAAGGGACACGACATGCGCTACGCCATCGACCCGACAAAAATACACAACGAACTTGGCTGGCTTCCGGAAACCAAATTTGCCGATGGAATTAAAAAGACCATTCAGTGGTATCTTGATAACAAAGACTGGTGGGAAGAAATTATTTCCGGCGAATACCAGAATTATTATGAAAAAATGTATGGCAATCGATAGGAGGTTTTTCAATGAAAATTCTTGTCACAGGAGTAAAAGGACAGCTTGGCTTTGATGTCGTAAATGAGTTAGAAAAAAGAGGACACACTGCCATCGGCGTTGACATTGAAGAAATGGATATTACCAATAAAGAAAGTGTAAATACTGTAATCCATGGTGCAAACCCGGACGGCGTGATTCACTGCGCTGCCTGGACTGCAGTGGATGCTGCCGAAGAGGAAGAAAACAAAGAAAAAGTCATGGCAGTCAATGCATCCGGCACACGCTATATCGCAGAAGTATGTAAAGATTCAGCCATCCCTATGATGTATATTTCCACCGATTATATCTTTGATGGACAAGGCAAAACGCCATGGACACCGGACCAGCAAAATTACGCACCGCTGAATGTATACGGTGCATCAAAACTTGCCGGTGAACAAGCAGTAAAAGAACTCCTCTCCGATTATTTTATTGTCCGCATTGCATGGGTTTTTGGCACTCATGGAAACAATTTCATTAAAACTATGTTGAATGTCGGCAAAACACATGACACACTAACCGTAGTAGACGACCAGATTGGTACGCCAACTTACACCTTTGACTTAGCAAGACTCCTTGTTGATATGATAGAAACCAAAGAATACGGAATTTATCACGCAACAAATGAGGGCGGCTATATCAGCTGGTATGATTTTGCATGTGAAATCTTTCGTCAGGCTTCTGCACTTGGATATGACTGCTATGATGAAAATCATCTGACTGTAAAACCGGTGACAACCAAAGAATACGGTATATCGAAAGCAGTCCGTCCATTCAACAGCCGTCTTGACAAAAGCAAACTTGCTGCACATGGTTTTGTGCCGCTTCCGGATTGGAAAGATGCACTTAATAGATACTTAAAACAAACAAATATTTAGGAGGTCTTCTCATGGGACAGATACAAGTAGAAAAAAATGCAGGTGGAATCGAGGGACTCTGTGTCATCACACCAACTGTACACGGTGATGACCGCGGATATTTCATGGAAACCTATAACTTAAATGATATGAAAGAGGCAGGACTTGATTTGGACTTTGTTCAGGATAATCAGTCAAGTTCCGGCAAGGGTGTTCTGCGCGGACTTCATTATCAGAAAAATTTTCCACAGGGAAAACTCGTCCGTGTTATCCGTGGCTCGGTATTCGATGTTGCCGTCGATTTACGAAAAGGCAGTGAAACCTACGGCAAATGGTATGGACTTGAATTATCAGAGGAAAACAAAAAACAGTTTTATATTCCAAAGGGATTTGCCCATGGTTATCTCGTTCTTAGTGAATGGGCTGAATTTTGTTATAAATGTACCGACTTCTATCATCCGGGGGATGATGGCGGACTTGTTTGGAATGATCCTGCAATCGGTATCACATGGCCGGACGTCACAGGAGAATATCCGGGCAATGGCTCTTCTTCCGGTTACCACATGAGTGATGGCACACCGTTAAACATCTTAGAACGCGACGAAAACTGGCCAACACTTGCTAACTAATAAAAACAAAAAAGTAGAAATCTTCTCTGACACAAGAAGATTTCTACTTTTTCTTTATGCAATCTTATAAAATCTATACCAACACTTTTGAAAGAAAATCTTTCAGTCTCGGATTCTTTGGATGATTAAAAAACTCCTCCGGCGTAGCTTCCTCTAAGATTTTTCCATCGTCAATAAAGATTACCCGGTTTGCTACTTCCTTGGCAAATCCCATCTCATGAGTGACAATCACCATTGTCATTCCTTCATCTGCAAGACTCTTCATCAGGTCCAAAACTTCACCAACCATCTCCGGGTCCAGTGCACTTGTTGGTTCATCAAACAAAATCACATCCGGATTCATTGCCAGTGAACGTACAATCGCTACACGCTGCTTTTGTCCACCGGATAAGGTAGAAGGATACACATCTGCTTTGTCCTGCATATTGATACGTGCAAGAAGTGCCATCGCCTGCTCGCGAATCTTTTTAACCTCTTCTTTGCGCTTTGCACCGTGCAGTCCCTTGCAGCGGACATGAACCGGCGCCAGCATAATATTTTCTAACACCGTTTTATTATTAAACAGATTAAAATGCTGGAAAACCATACCCATATGGCGTCGATGCACATTAATATCTACATGCGGATCTGCAATATCTACATCATTGAAAATAATCTGCCCGCCTGTAGGGTCTTCCATACAGTTTAAGCATCGAAGAAACGTACTTTTTCCTGAACCACTTGGTCCAATGACAACCACGATATCTCCCTTGTTGATGGTGATATCAATTCCGTTTAATACATCATGACTGCCAAAACTTTTTTTCAAATTAATTACGTCTATCACTTTTTCTCAGGCTCCTTTCCATGCATTTGATTCCGAGTGAAATAAGCAGTACTAGTGCAATGTAAATCACTGCCATCACCAGATAAGGAACCATAAACTCATAGCTGTTACTGCCAATATAGTTAAATGCCACATAAAGGTCAGCCGCACCAACAAAACTTACAACGGAAGTCTCTTTAATCAAGGCAATAAACTCATTTCCGAGTGTTGGCAGAATATTTTTTACTGCCTGTGGAATCACAATTTTACGCATTGTCGTCGCAAAACTAAGTCCCATCGCACGTCCAGCCTCCATCTGTCCGCCGTCTACGGACAAAATACCGGCACGCATCATTTCTGAAATATAGGCACCACTATTCAAACCAAACACAAGCACAGACACCTGCACACCCGTAAGTTTTACTCCGATAATCGGAAGCAATACATAATAGCACACAAGCAACTGCACTACCATCGGTGTTCCACGGAACAAGCCAACATAAAAAGAACAAAAACCATTCAAAATTCTTGGCAGTATCTTGTATTTTGGCACAACACGTACAGTCGCAATCAAAATACCTATAATAATACCAATCAAAAGACCGGCAATTGCAATAATCAATGTATTCTGCAAGCCTTCTATTACCTTCTGATATCCGTTCTGCTCAAAGAAAATTTGCTTAAACGCTTCTATTTTTAATCCAAAATTATCCATATCTACCTCGTAAAAAGCAGGTCCGTGTAGGTCACGAACCTGCTGACTATTACTGCATTTTGTTAATTGCTTCTGTAATGCACTTAGCCGGTGCAGAATCGATGACTACATAATTGATGTTACCATTAATCAAATCCTGTACTGCTAAAGAACCATTTTTATAACCGGTTGTAGTTACTTTGTAACCTTCAAAGCCCCAGCTCTTGTCGCCCTCGCAGTAGAACTGACCGGTTGTACCGTTCTGCACACCAATCGTTACACTCTTATCTTTTGTTTTCAAAATCTTTTCAATTGCTGCTTTATCTTTACAGTTATCAAACTCTGTGCTGTCACCTTTGACAATCAGTCTCTGTGCTGCATTATAATAAGGATCCGTAAAGTTTACATATTTCTTTCTGTCTTCTTTAATCGTAAGACCTGTCATGGCAATATCACTCTTATGCTGTCCAACCGACAAGCAGACGGAATCAAATTCCATGTTCTGGATTACCAGTTCTTTGTTCAATTTTTTTGCAAGTGCTGCCGCAATTTCCATATCAATACCATAGTAGCTGTCGCCCTTCATGTACTCAAATGGCTCAAAAGAAGCATTCGTTGCAACCAAAAGCTGGTCTTTCGATGTATCAAGTTTCTCGGATTTTACCGGTGTTGGATTTCCGCCACCAAAATATTTGTTACAGATTTCATCAAACGTTCCATTATCTTTAATCTCTTTGATAAAATCATTGACCTGTGTCAAAAGTTCCGGTTTGTTTTTATCTACACCAAACGCATACTCTTCACTAGTCAAGTCTACATCAATCACCTTAACGGCCTGCTGTTTTGTCTGGTTGTCGCTCTTCTTTGCGTCATTTCCGCTATCGGAACTGCCACATCCACATACAGCCACCGCCGTCATAATTACGGTAAGACCCATTGCTATTAACTTTTTCATTGTTCATCCTCCTAACATGTTTTCAATATATTCGTGTTATTATACCATGAACAGGAAAGATTTTCAATGTTTGGAGAAAAGATTTTGCCCAATTTACCAAACAGCATTTTTTTCTTACTCAAATAATTCCCCTCGCTTTCATTTTCTTTATAAAATCTTTTTTCAAGATCGGTCCGATTTCCAAACTGCCAAAATTATCCGCTAACAATATGTAGCGGTTTACTGTATCCACTTTTTTCACGAATTCCAAATTCACAATCACGCCACGCTTGCACAATACAAAATTATCACTATCTAACTCCTTTAACAGACTGTTACAAGTTTTATACGGAATCTCAATCCGACCCGACGTTGTTACAATCTCTAAACGATGGTTTACACTTTCTACATATACAATTTCCGAAACGGCAATCATTTCTAACATTCCTTCTGTCCGAAACATCAGTGACCGGTCCTTTTCCTGTACCGTTTCATAGCGAATTGCCTCTTGAATTGTTTGCTTTACTTTTTCAAAATCAAACGGTTTTTCGATAAATTGGTAACAGTGAACAGACGAATACATACACATTTTCGGATCATACATGGAAGTAATGATAAGAATTGGCGTAAACAAATATTTATCAACTTTTCTTATATTCTGAGCAAATTCCCCACCGGATACATCATCGTGCTGTTGTGGATGTAAAATAATATCTACCAAAAACAAGTCAATTGTTCTCTTCATTGCAATATCATACGCCGTCTTTTCATCTGCAGCCTCATAAATTACGGCATCCGAATGCACTTCCTTTACCAGACCGGCAAGCACCTTTCTGGTCTCACTTTTGTCTTCTAAAATCAGTACCTCTTTCATTTTCATCCTCTCCTTTGTTTCGTCTTTTGGTATTTTGTTTATGAAATCACCTAGTTCGGTAAATATATCCGTTTCGTCTTAAGTTTGCCCTTATACTATTCGCGAGGGGGCGAAGCAATGAAAATACATGACTACTTAAAAAATAATTACGGTTATTCTGATTTTCAAATCGGACAAATACGCTATACGATAATTAGTATTCTTTCAGACGTAAGTAAGCTTATCATAATGGGTATTTTCTTTATTCTGACCGATTACTTTTTTCAATATCTGGCAGCCATTGCTACTTTACTTGTACTTCGGACATGTACCGGTGGACTGCATTTTAAGCATTACTTCAGTTGTTTGGCATTGTCTTTTTTTCTTTTATATATAGGCATATGCCAACTCCCAAAAATATTGCTTCCCCGTCCCCTCTACTTTGTCCTGCTTTTACTATGTATACTCATCAATTATTTATTTGCACCAATTGTCTCTTCGTACCGTCCTATTCCAAACGGTATTCAGATACGAAAAGCCAAACGTCAGGCTTTTCACATCATTACCATCTACGCACTTATCATGTACATCGTTCCGCCAAACCAGTATATCATCACTGGTTTTTGGATAATTATGCTGCAATCTTTTCAACTGCTTGCAGCAAAAATTGTGAGAAAGGAGGTGCCTCATGAAGCGTCTATCGAAATCATGGATATTTAAGGCTTGTAATTTTTGCATTGCCTTTGCAGGAATCCTTCATTGGACAAAGATGAGTTTGTTATTATTCGGAGAACAACCATATCCTACCGAAAATGAAAAGTAATTCATTCTTGCCATTCATTTTTGTCAGAGAGCAGCTATTATGTTCTCTGACTTTTCTCTATTGTGAAATCAAACACAATCCGGGTATTCTCATTCTCCTCACAATATATTCTTAAATCACACTCATACTCCATCAAAATATCCTTTGCCTTAGATAATCCGATTCCTCTGTTTTGTGCCTTTGTTGAATATCCCATTCCCATAAGTTGTATGAGCTCCTCCTGCTTATAATAGCGCGAATTATTCTTTACTGCTACATGTATTATATCTGTCATTTCCCGCATCTCTACCCAGATATTTTTCAAATCATAATCTTGTACGGCTTCAATTGCATTATCTAAAAGAATGCCTAAAACTTCAATCAGTTTATAATCTGGTATTTTACATTGTAATTCATCTACCTTAATGTCGTATGTTATCCGACATCCCTTAGACTCGGCTTCTATAAATTTAGAATACAAAAATGCAATAACTATTGGAGAATTACTAGAAAGTAATCGTGCATATCGATTTTCCTCCATAATTTCATCACAATATTTTTTCTGTAAGGCCACCAATGTATCATAATCCTTTGCCATCAAATGATGACTATAGATTGCTGTTATATGATTATGAAAATCATGTTGTTTTTTTCTCATTGAATCAAGCAATTGCGTATATACACCATCGTAAGTTTTATGTATTTCATATTCCCTTTCTTTCGATAGTTTTTCATATTTCTCCTGTTGCCATCGAACAATTAGCACAGCAATTAAAAGTGTCCATATGCCAAAAATGATGTAGTCTGTCACCCTAAGATACTCTTCCATTTTATAAATAACTAACAAATAAACTGCACCTACAAGACACAATATTGTTGCCACGTAAATCCACCGATCATAATTCAAAATTATATTTGATATTTTATAAAGTAAACCCTTCTTACCAAGAATAAGCATCAATATAATCATGAAAACATTTACGCTAATAACCAATAAATCAATTGACAGATATCCTTCCAGTATAAACGCCGGAATCGAACATACAACTTGTGAAAACACTCCAATAATGATAAAAAGCACTAAATTCACATTTGCTTTTCGTATTGAACACTTAAATTTCAACAATTCATATATGTAAATTCCCACATACCCAAAGAAAGCCATCCCCTTGGACAGCCCAAAATAATTCGCCGATTCAATTAAAGTAACCTCTGCTACCATAAAAACCGCATCATAGATGCTAAAATAATACCTTTTTCCAAATAAATAATTCACACAAATAAGTGTAGCCGCCATTTCAAATATGGTATTTACCGCCATCAGCATAATCTATCTCATCATCCCTTCAACACTTTTTCCAGCATATCCGTATACCACCGAATCTTGCTAATTGCATTTTCCGGTGTCAATTGTTCTTTATCCACGCACTCGACATTCAAACATATCGGATCTGTTGTCAATCCATAGATAAAATTCATATCACAATGTAATTGGTTCGCCAGTATATAGGCATATGCGCTGGATAATCCTGTCTCTCCACGTTCAATACGATATACTCCATCTTCTGAAATGTGAAAGATATCTGCTAAATCCTTGCGGCTTATCCCCTGTGATTCACGAAACTTTTTCACATTCGCCCCAATAATCTCGTCTTCACGGCTGATATCACTCATAAATATGCTCCTTTGCTCTTTTCTTAAATGATAGCAATAAATCGCATATATCTGTTCGGTATTATCCACCATTTTATCGGTGTTTATTCCCGTTTCAGTCATATTTCTGTGATAATAGATAAAACCAAGCGAATTCTAAAATAATAGCTGCCCCTTTACGAGGCAGCTATTATTACACTTTCTCCCCCTTCGGATACACATCATTGCAATCCCAGCGTGGAAGTGCAAACCGGTTATCAACGCCTAATTGTGCCCCCCTTGCTTCAACTGAAACACCCAGGCCACAGCCCTTTTGTTTCACATAAGAAATCACTTCCTCACTGTAATTTCCATATGGATAATTCATAACAAAACAATTCCTGTCAATAAGTTCATCCATCGCTTCTAGTGCCATATCTATATCTTTTTGCATCTGCTCTTTCGGAAGTTTGGCAAGCCAGTAATGGTCATAACCATGAATTCCAAAGAACATGCCATTTTTCTTCATTTCTTTCATCTGTGAAAAATTCATATACAATTTCTCTGCAAAAGTGCTCTCCTCACATCCCACATATTTTTGAAACAGGTGCTTTGCGATTTCCGTCCGGATTTCTTCAGGCAGAGCATTTTGCAATAGCCGCTTTACAAAAATAACCTCACCCGGATCCCAGCGATTAGCAACCGCAAGATTTTGATATAATTCCTCATTGGACAAAAGAGTTACACCCTGATTTCGATAAAAATCCATCTCTTCAAAACAATCGGCTACCAGCTGTTTCATTGCCAAGCTCCCCTTCAACTCTACAGCCGCCAGAATAAAATGAATCCGGTTTACCGTCAATAATTTGTTTTCCTTCCATGCCATTGTATTTGGAAAGAAAACTCCCTGCACTCCGACCTTTTTCAAAATCGGATAAACAACCTCATAATGATCAATATACCCATCATCAAACGTCAGAACAAAACCATTTTCCGGAATGTCTGAAAAATCATTTTTCTGATATGCTGCAAGAATCTCATCCATTCGCACCGGTGTATAATGCTCCAAAAGATATGCAAGCTGTTTCTCAAACAATTCTTTGTCAAGTCCCTTAATGGTCGGATACTCGCTGTTTTTTAAATCACGCACGTAATGATACATAATAAAATGTACTGTTTTTTCCACTTTAATTGCCTCCTATCCAAGTAAGTCATTCATGTCAAATTCTTTCATGGTACTTTCTCCTTTACGGATATCCGCAAGTTTTTCCAGTTTTTTATTTTGCAAAAATTTTTCTGTATTATATAAAACAAGCACATCCGTAATATCCGAATTTGACGACAAAAGATTTCCCATTGCCATTTTCCCGTAACGATAATCAATCATAATTATCTTATCAAAATGTTCCGTCAAAAATGGAACAAAGCAGTTAGCGAATGAATCTTTTACCAAAAGAAGCGTTTTACCCGTATGGGCTTTCGTCGTAATTTCCACTTGAAACGAATTTTTCTTCATAAAATACTGATAACGATTAAACCCTTTTTTCGCCTCATTGGGGAAATATAAAGAAGAATAGGTTTTCTCTTCATCATCAAACACTACTTTTGTTTTCACCGGATTTTTGCTTTCAAATTTTTCCACCACATCCGCCGCGCCACCGGCATGAATCTTATTATAGGTAGTCCCATAAAAATCATCAAATACAGATACGCGCTTGAAATCGGATAAATCTTTTGCTTTCCGTCCGGTTTGAAGTGCCCATGCACGATATGCATAATAAGCCCCAAGACTTGTCCAATGATGATCCGTCCGATAGTAAATATATTCCTCATTATGCGACTGCATCGTTTTCGTTAAATCGTATATCAAGTTAGGCTCATCAACTTTTGTCTGCAAATCCCGAATCATAGACTGCCAGTCTATCGTGTCTGCGTAAGCCGGCAAAACATTTGTAAGCGCTGTCGTTTTCGATGGAACAAACATTGCCCTCACATGCTTCCTGCCATATCTTTTTTCCGTTTCATTGAGAAACGTTGTCAGATATGTTTCATTTTCCTTTATCTGCCCTGAATCAAAATCCGCCTTTTCGTATTTTTCAAGCAGGTAATCATTTTTCCCAAGATAAACGCCATTAAAGTCTTTTTTCCCAAGGGCAATCTGCTCTCTCACTGCCAAGTCCACCCATTTGTCACGGAAGAAAAACTGATCACTTAAATATGTATCATATTCCTTTTGAAATTCTCCCGATAAAATGCGCTTTGCCGTGATTTTCGGTCTCTTAGCCAGTTCACGGTTCTCCACATCTGAAAACTCCCGGTCCGGCAGAACAAAAGAAACCACCGTACCACCAAAAAGCATGACACAAAAAACAATGAGCATTGCCAGTTTCATTTTTCTCATCCACCACACCTCCTAAAATCGAAAATATAAAAACGGATTATACGAAGAATTGACTAACAGCGCAACACTCAGTATAAAAACAACAACGACAAACAACGTACCACACACTTCTCGACGCATGGTCTTCTCCGGCAAAAAGAATCGGTTTATACAGGTGCGAAGCAGCGAAACCGAACCAATAATGGCAATCACAAGTAAAATCAGGTAAGAGGAAAGCAGATACATTGCCTCTCGATTAACAAAATTTCCACTGATGCCAAATAATGTTTTGAAATAATTTGTTCCATCTGCCATATCCTGCCACGAAAAAATTCCCCAGCCAAGAATAACAAAAAACATCGTATATAAATGCATGAAAAAAGATGGCAGACGACTAAATACCGGCTTCCACAACAATTTTTCAATCATAAGAAGAATTCCGTAGTAAATTCCCCATACAACAAAGTTTCCATAAGCCCCATGCCACAATCCGGTCAAAAGCCATACAATAGAAATATTTAAAATTTGTCTGCCAAATCCCTTTCGATTGCCACCTAACGGGATATAAACATATTCCTTAAACCATGTACCAAGAGAAATGTGCCATCTGCGCCAAAACTCGGTAATACTTCTCGATTCATACGGATGCTTAAAGTTTTCAGGAAAAGAAAATCCAAACATCGAGCCAAGTCCGATTGCCATATCTGAATAACCGGAGAAATCAAAATATATTTGTAACGTAAATGCAATCACACCAAGCCATGCAGAAACCGTTGTCAAATCCGCCGCCCCCATGCCGGCAATTTCACGAAAGAGATCGCCAATCGGATTGGCAATCAACACTTTCTTCCCGAGACCTATCATAAATCGAACAATTCCCTTACTAAATAAATCAATTGTTTCTTTCCGTTTTACCATCTGTTCTTCCACTGTCTGATAGCGGATAATCGGTCCGGCAATCAATTGTGGGAACAACGCAACATAGGTTCCAAACGTCACAAAGTTTTTCTGCACCTTCACTTCTTTCCGGTACACATCAATCACATAGGACATCGTCTGAAAAGTGTAAAAAGAAATACCAATCGGCAGAGGAAGATTTAACTGCGGCATTTCTACACCTGCCATATATCCGACCATTCGCAAAAAAAAGTCCGCATACTTAAAGAACCCTAACAAAAGCAGACTGACTACGCAGGCAATTGTTAAGGAACAAATCTGTCCTCGTTTATTTTCTCTTTTCTGATAATAAGAAAGACGAAGTCCGGCGCAATATGCTACAAGTGTAGAGAACAGAATCAAGACAATATAAACCGGCTCCCCCCATGCATAGAAAACCAAACTGCCCCCAAAAAGAACCGCATTGCGGAATCTCCTTGGGGTACAGTAATAAACAACTAACATAATCGGCAAAAACCGAAACAAAAACAATAAACTACTAAATACCATGAGGCAGCCTCTCCTACAATTTCTTCTTCAATGCCGCCTGTCCTTTTTTGTTGACAGCTTTTGACGGAGACATTGCAATATACCAGACAAAAGTTCCTTTTTTCCCATAAATTGCATTCTTAAATACTTTCTGCTCAGTTTTAGAATAATCACTTAAATAATCACTCTTGCTATTTGCCTTCTGGTACTTTTTCAAAGCATTATATAATTTTTTCGCACCTTTTCCATTTTTTGCTTCCATCACACAAAGGCTGTACGCCTCTTTTGAATCACATACATACTGAATCGTTTTCACCTGGCTGCGAACTGAGTGAGTAAGCGCTCCAAAGTCCAGTGCAGCCGCCGAAGAATATTTCAATTTCTTTGCACCACCGGTTGTTTTTAACGCATACCCGCAAAGTGTCTTGCAACTTTCCTTTTTCTTTGCCGCCTGTCCCATCTGTGGAAACAGACTGATACACATAATTACCATGCATACAACCGCTGCTATTCTCATGCCGTATTTTTTCATCTTTATTTTCCTCCTCGACCATCTCTCTGTCTATCATATTTTGCCAGTATCTTTCCGAACTTAGCATATGCCGGCGGTTTCCAATGATATCCGTCTCCTGTTGCATAAGCCGCCTTCAAATACCCTTTTGAATCTTTCAAAAAATCGGTATAATCCAAATAGGTAACGCTCATCTTCTTCGCCAGTTTCTTTAACTTTCGATTAAAGACCGGTCGCTGCCAGAATCCCGGATGTCTTGCTTTTTCTGCACGTGTCACCGGTGAAATTGCACACACAATAATATCCGTATCCGGACAAGACTGCTTAATTGCCTCTAACATGTCACGGTACTCACTTAACATATTACTAATCTTCTGATAATGAATCTCGTTCATACCAAGCATCATATACACGCGGTATGGTTTGGCAGCAATCAGCTTCTGAAGTCCGGTTCTTCCATGAAACACTCTCTTTGTATGGAATGTCACCGTATTCAGTCCCCGGTATGCAATCGTCCTCTTTTTACCACCAATCGGCATATGGGCGAAACCACCTTCGTATGTCAAGCCTTCCGTAATCGAATCGCCGGCAAACACTGTTGTCCTCACATAAGTTTTCATCTTCTTAGAAACAACTTTAGAAGGATTGCTATCGGTCTCCGACAGCTGCTTTTTCTCTCCTGCCGTTATGTAAAAATAATATTTCTTTTTGTTTTTCAGTTTTTTCACAAGGCAGACATTATTTTTTGTTGAAAGCTTCTTTCGATATTTTCCATCTTTCTTTGTTGAAACAAAAACATGATAATACTTTGTCTTCTTTTGTTTCTTCCATGTCAGCTTTACACTATGGGTAGAAAAACGAACTACCTTTACTTTTTTTACACAAGGTAATTTCTTTACCGGTACGGCCGGTGTTGCCGGAATTTCAGTCGGCACCGGTGTACTCGTTGCCCCTGCGTCCGGTGTCGTCTCCGGCAATGCTGTCGCCATCTCCTGTCCCTTCACCATCGTAGCACTCGGCAATGACCGAAATGGCACAAGGCTAACAATAGCTGCTGCTGCGCATACCGTCAAAACAACTCGTTTCTTTTGATTCATCGTTTAAACTCTTCTTTCTGTTTTTTTTCACATCCGTATGTATTATACGCTTATCTATTATACTAGTCAATTATTGTTGATTTTTCCAAATTTTAACCATCTGGTTTTAAATGGCACTATGCCAACCGCTAATAAATTTTCTATACATTCCAACCATTTTCTCTAATTATTTTCCAAATTTCTTCTTCCGATTCTTCACACTCGTCCGCAATTTGTGAAATTGACTTTCCTTTATTTAATTTCTTCTGAATCTGTACACGCAGACCTTGACCAATTCCTAATTCGATTCCCTGCTCAATCCCTTGCTCGATTCCCTTTGTAATCCCTTCTTTCAATCCTTGCTCACGCCCCTGCTCATACTTCTCATCCATCTTCATTTCCAGCGTCATATAATCATCCCTCCATTCTGTATCTCTGCGGATTTCCAGCACGCGCTGTTCCAGCCGCTCCGTAAACCCATCCGTCGGAGTCTTTGTTTTCAGGTAATCAAGAAGATGCGCAAGTTCCTTCGGCACACCTTCTCTGCTTCCGTTTATGTTAATAAAAATCGTTTTCCTTTTTGTCCTTTGCATAAACATCAAGACGGACACCCTTCGCATGAAAATTCGA
>OGZK01000749.1_pt1 | contig 31930 bp, 26 predicted proteins | sample 1576791 | NCBI WGS metagenome assembly OGZK01 (sample SAMEA3541556, study PRJEB24748) | human gut metagenome | biome: human gut; feature: human-associated habitat; material: faeces | place: China | collected 2012
TTTCTTCAAAAGATTCCCCTTTAATTTCATATCCTTTGGCTCTCATTAAAAGTAAGAAATCTTCGTATGTGGAAGCTGACTTGGTGCAAAAATTGATGTCTCTTCTAAGCTGGGTTTTCCAAGTAGAGCCATTCTGCTCAGACTGCCATTCTTTATATTTTTTACCACGTTCACCACCCGGAATGATGATGGAAAGGTTATGCTCTTTGCATAGTTCATCACTTAGTTTCCGGATGTGGTAATACGACTGTTTGCAGTCGTGATATTTGTTATGCTCGATGTTATCAGCAGCACAAAATATGATGTGATTATGAATATGTCCTTTATCAATGTGTGTGGTGAGAACATACGAATATTTCCCTTCTAAAACCTTGTCAGCAAGTTCTTTTCCAATGCGGTGAGCTTCCTCATAACTGACTTCTCCCGGAGCAAAAGCCTGTATCAGATGATAGGCTTTGTTAGGACTGTTCTCCCTGCAATGGTCAAGGGTGTACTTAAAGTCAATCGCTGCTGTTTCTGGCGCACACGCATAAGATGAAACATAGATTTGCTCATCTGTTTTGTCGGGATTGCAGATGTAATCTATTGCTTTATCAACGGTTGCTTTGATAGCATGGATTTTTGTGTATGCCATACTTTATTCATCAACTCCTTTACTTCATTCATATCGTCCTGATAGATGTTTCCGGTACTGTTTACCCGCTTTGCAATCTGATTCAGACTGGAGCTGATTCGTCCAAGCTCTGTATTATAATTTCGCAGATAACTGTAATCGACATCATACACATATCCATATAAAACCAGCTTGCGTAAAAAGGCTGACATGCTTTTCATGCCGGATGCTTTGAACTTGGTATTGAGAATGTATTGCTCATCATCACTGAGATAAAATTGCACCGGATTAGTGCGGTTTCGGTTTGCCATTGTGCCACGTCCTTTCTAAATTTGGGTACAAAAAAACTGCTGTAAAATGTTCGATTTTTACAACAGTCTGTTTCATGTTTTATTCAATTTTGGGTGTAATTACCCATAGCAAATTGTAGCAAAAACGGCAGGAAAGGTCAATGCATTTCGACGGTAAAATGAAGAGTAATCGAAGAAAAATCGAGAGAGGGTTAGGGATACTTCCCTATGGAAATTCAACTACACAGACGATAGGAAAGTGTGGGGGATTTCGCCTGTGTCATGACACAGGCAGTGCTTGCTAAGTAAGTTTAGAGTACTGTTATTAGTTATAAAGGTAAGAATATTTTGAATGTACACCCACCACCTAAAGTATCTGATAATTCAATCTTTCCTTTGTGCATTTCAACCAATTCTTTTGCTATACATAATCCTAAACCATAATGTTCTTTTTGAGTTCTTGATTTATCTGCACAAAAAAATCGATCAAAGATAAAGGGTTTATCTTTATCTGCAATTCCTGTCCCATGATCCTTGATAGAAAATACTAACGTGTTTTTTAATACAGTAGCGTCTAAAGACACTTCAGATTTTGGAAGAGAATAATTTATGGCATTATCAATAAAAATACTCAAAATCTGATTGAGGCGGTCGATATCTGCGTTCAAAACAGGAAACAACTCATCAGAGGTATTTAGTTTGAACTGAATTCCTTTTTGCCGACAGATAGGTTCGTATTTTTCATAAGTGTTAATCAAAAGTGTATCCACATCTATATTGGTCTTATTCAAAGTCCAGGTGTTTGCATCTACGGAAGAAAGTAATAGTAAATCCTGTACTAATTTGGACATTCGCAAACACTCTGAGTCAATAACCTCAGTATGTTGTTTTGATTCAAGTGAAAGAGTAGTATCGTTACCAATACATTCTGCAGATGCCAAGATAACAGCCAAAGGAGCTTTTAACTCATGAGATGCTGATGCAATAAATTCTTTCTGGCTTCGTAAAGTCTGCTCTGTCGGCTTGATTGCTTTGCTAATCAAAAATCTTGTGAGGAACAGGTTTGCTATAAAAACAAGCAACCATACAATAAGATAAAAGGGCAGATGTTCTTTTAAAAAAGTAAAAGAACTGGTAGATTCCTTGATTGCATAAAAATCAAGAATATCCATATTCTTAGTGATGGCAGTTGCCTGTATTCCATAATAGCTATGCTTGTCAGGTGTGGAAAAAGAGAATATTCCGCTTTGTGAGCTATGGGTATTATCTAGTAAATCTGTGGATGTTTTATTCAGTTCTTGTTCAAATAATGTGATAAGGGTATTGGTGTCTGTATTGCTATGATTGGTATTTACAGGAATAAATGCATTCTGGTTGTTTTTTAATAGTAATGTAAAGTCATAAGTTTGCCCAGTCAATGTCAAGTCCCCGGCAGCATCGTCTGTATTTTCAAGTTGGAAAACTAAATATGTGATCATGCGTGTAAAGAAATACATCTCATTTTCTTTTTTTGATTGGATGCTTTCATGTATAAACAGGCAGAATACGACAGTAAAAATGCTCATGACAGAGCAGATAAACAGAAGTGTCAGACGTTTTTGGAGCTTTTTAATCATGCTTTACCTCCAAACTATATCCGGAACCATAAACAGAATTGATGCAGCAGTTGCTGTTTAAGCACTTTAGTCTTTTTCGTAAAAAATAGATGTAATTGTCTACATTTCCCGGTTCTACTTCATCATTTGTATTCCACACTTTTTGCAGTAGCTGTTCTCTTGAAAAAATAGTACCGGGCGAAGATAAGAAAATCTGTATCAGGTGAAATTCCTTTGGCGTAAGCAAAAGAGAAGTGTGGTTGCACGATAATTCGTGACTGGCGAGATTTAAGGATAAATCATCAATTTCAAGGGTTAGGTTTTCCTTTATCTGAGGGGGACGTCTTACCAATGCCCGGATACGAGCGGAAAGCTCTTTGATATGAAAAGGTTTAATAAGGTAATCGTCTGCACCATTGTCAAGTCCTTCAATTTTATCATTCAATTCAGACAGTCCAGTAATGATGATGACAGGAATCTGAATGTTTTTCTGCCGCATGGCTTTGATGATGGATAGACCATCAATAATAGGGAGCATACGGTCAATGATTGCCAGATCATAATCATTGTCGGGATCTACTGCATACAGAAATGCTTCATCTCCGGCGTTGCAGGTATCAACAATATATCCTTCTTTTGTAAGTTGTTCTTTTATGGTCATACACAACTGGGTATCATCTTCTATTAACAATATTTTCATAGGATTCACTCCAATCATTCGTTTTCCTTATAGTAATTATATCAATAAAATCTCTAAAAATCTTCTAAAAAAAACTGATAAATTATTTAAGGTTTCCAAGATTTTTAGAAAAGTTTTTTGCTATCGTTATCACATGGCAAGCGAGCCAAATAAAATCGAAGAGAGGTCAAACATAATGAAAAAATTTTTTGGAAAAAAGGTGTTAGGATTAGCGGGTTTCAGTATGGCAATCATGCTGGGCTGCACTGCCTGTGCTGGTGGGCAAGTAGGTACACCAGATAACGATGTAAACCAGAGTGTGAATGTTGAAAAGGAAACAGGAGATACACAGGAAAACCAAGAGATAAACCAGTATGTAAATTCAGAAGATTCGGATAAATCAAACTCGAATTTCTTTAAGGAAGCAGATTTGCAGGGAAGTGTTGTGGAGTTTTCCGATAGTGGATTTGAAATGTCTATTGCAGTGACTACAAAAGAAGGCGACGGAGAGGTAATGGTAGAGGCAGCTCCGGGTGCAGAAAAGGAAGAAGACTTAGTGACAGTTACTTATGCTTCCGATGTTACGTTTGAAATTTTAACAATGGATATGGCGAGTCTTACAGAAATATCAAGAGAAGGTACAGATAAAGAGAGTATCAAAAAACAGACAAGTGTACTGATATTTGGAAGCAGTCAGGACACTTATCATTGGACAGCTGATAAAGTGATGATTGTGAGATGGAAGTAAGGTGGAGGTTATGAATTTTGTGAAGCGGGCAATGTGTTATGTCCGCAGGAAATCAGGAAAGTCAGTATTATTGTTCTTCCTTTTTCTTGTTGCGGACATTACCATACTAGGAACATTAGCTATTTTAGATACCTCATCAGGTATCAATGATGAGATACGCAGGCAGGCAAATGCCAAAGTTGTGATAGAAAGTCTGGAAGTAAATAGAAGTCTTACAGAGCAGGATTATCGAAAACTATTGGATATAGCCAGTATAAACAGCATGAACCGTATGGCAAAGTGTATTTTGTATCCGAATGGTTTTGCACCGATTACAGGAGCTGATGAGAACGAAATAGGACAGGTGTGTCTGATTGGTTTTGATGATATGGAAAAGGATAGTCCATTTACGGAAAATGTATGCCGACTTGTGGCAGGTGAATTTGCAAAGGATGAAAATGAAATCGTCATCAATCAGCATCTGGCGGAATGGAATCAGATTGAAATTGGAGATGAACTCTACTTTATTTCAGAAAATGAGGATGGAAGTGCGAGAGTAACGGGTTTTTATCTGACCGGAAACGAAAGAAAGCAGACAGAAAATGTTTTGACGATAAACCGCATTGAAAATCAGATATATACCAATCTTTCCTTTGCTGTTGAAATGGGAGCAGAAAGGTATGAAAAAATCATTGCGTATGTGAATAATCCGGAGCAGTTATCCGAAACAGCAGATCTGATTGGAAACACTCTTGGGGAGGGAATTGGTATCAGTACACAAGATACCATGTATCAGAAAATGAAATTTTCTATTATGCAGATAGAACGGGTAACAAAACTTGTTTTCGGCTTAACGGTGATGACCAGTATCTTTGTGGTAGGAATGCTTTTGTGTATGTGGATGAGAAACCGCAAAGTAGAAATTGCGGTATTTATAAGTCTTGGTATACCAAAATTAGAAGTGTTTTTGCAGATGATGACAGAGATTGTTTGTATCTACTCCCTAAGCTGTATGATGTCAGCAGGAGTATTTCGTGCAATCATGCCATTTTTGTCAGAACTCATGGGAGGTATGGATGGGGTTCGTATGAATCTTGTATTTTCCATGCGGAATGTATGGAAAGTATGGGGAATAGGAGTAATCGTTTTAATACTGATTACTTTAATTGTTATGCTGCCATGCCTTACAAAGAAAATAAAAGATACTTTATCAGAAATGGAGGGATAGGAATGAATGTATTTCAACTTGGAATCCGTTCTGTTGTCAGAAAGCCTGTAAAAAGTATGTTATTATTATTGATTGTGTTTGTGTCGGCGAGTTTTATTTATGCAGGCTTTGCCTGTCAAAATGCCAGCATACAGACACAAAATGAAGGAAAACAGGCGATTGGTGGGAGCTTTCGGCTAGAGGGAAATGAAGCAAATCGAAAAGCAAGAATTGAAGTGTTGTCTGCAAAGATTGGGGAGACTGTCAATGGAAGTCTGGACGGATATCATCAGGAACAGTTACCAAGCGGAGAGTGGATGGTGTGGACAGATAATTCTTTTGAAACACTCACATATGAGGATATCGTAAAAATATCAGAAGTGGACGGCGTTTCTGATTTTAATATTACTACTGCCAATACGGTTGTAAATCCGGTTAATTTCCAGAGAATTGAAGATGAGGATGTAGACCAGAGTTCTGACCAGTTAGGCGTTTCCCTGCGTGGTAATCTGCAGATGAAATATGATTTTGATGTGCAGAATGGAAATATTGTGGTAAACGATGGTCGTATGATTAACCGGGAAGATAAGGATGTCTGTGTGATTTCTCGGGAACTTGCAGAATTGAACGGACTGAAAGTAGGAGACAGACTGGAGTTTAATAATTGGAAAGAAAGGGAAACTTCTACGGCTTATTCTGCTGAAATAATAGGTATTTATGATTTTGTACAGAAAATTACTCCAATTATGTCTGGAGATAGTTACAGGGCAGAAAATATCATATTTACAGACCTGCGTTTCCCTGAAAAAGCAGAAGGATGTGAGGATGATCCTCTGTATCAGTATGCTACCTTCTGGGTGGAAGATGTTAATGAATATGAAACTGTGAGAGAAAGAATCAAATCCGTAGATATCGAATGGGAAAAATATGATTTTCTTGATAATACCGGTATGAGCGACACAATGGCAGAGAATTTTAATGATTTAAGTAAGGTAAGCTCCCTGATTCTTGTATTTGTCATGGTATCAAGTGTTCTCATTCTGCTTTTTGTATTCCTATTTTGGATGAAAAACCGGGTACATGAAATGGGTGTTCTGCTATCTATCGGGAAAGGAAAGGGAACGATTGTATTACAGGTATTAATGGAAGGGTTATTGATTGGTGCAATTGCATTTGTTCTGGCTACTTTCTCAGCACCTTTTGTGTCAAAGCAGGTTGCTGACTACCTTGTTGGTTATCAGCTACAGGAAGAATTGGAACGAAATCAGGCAGAAGAAGGAATGGTTGCAAAGTCTGTTACAGAGACGGAAAGCAGTGTGGTAGGTGTGTCTGTGAATATTGGAACGGAAGTAGTTTTTTTTACTGCCATCTCCACAATGGGAATGATTGTAGTTTCTGTTTTGGGTTCTGGTATTTATATTGCAAGTCAGAAGCCAAAGGATATTTTGAGCAAGATGAGTTAAAGGAGTGAGCGTATGTTAGAACTGAAAAATATTTCTTATTTTTATAAATCACAAAAAGATAAAATGGTCTTAGATCAGATTTCTTATCAGTTTGAGAAAGGAAAGATGTATGCCATTCTTGGCGCAAGCGGCAGTGGTAAAACGACACTTTTATCGTTGCTTGCAGGATTAGATTCTCCGATATCCGGAGAGATTGACATGAATGGAGAAAATATCGAGGAAAAAGGATTGGCAAACCACAGAAAAAATCATATTTCATTGGTGTTTCAGAATTATAATCTGATCGATTATCTGACACCTGTGGAAAATGTAAAGCTCGGAGGAAACGCTGATGCAGAGATGCTTTTGACACAGATGGGAATTGATCAATCTACGAGAAAGAGAAATGTAATGCAGCTTTCCGGTGGTCAGCAACAACGTGTGGCAATCGCAAGAGCGTTGGCAAGTAAAGCACCAGTGTTACTTGCTGATGAGCCTACAGGAAATCTGGATGAAGATACTGCAAAGGATATTGTCGAGATTTTTAAAAGTCTGGCACATGATCAGGACAAATGCGTGATTGTGGTTACACATAGTAAGGAGCTGGCAGAGGAAGCAGATGTCATTTTGACTTTGAAGCAAGGAACAGTGATAGCAACTGAGGATACTGTACTGGAAGAAAGGATAAGAGGATAAGAGAAGGACTTATGGAGGAAGCTGAAAGATTTTCAGTTCCGGATGATCTAAAAGATAAAATAATGAAAAAGATTGAAAAACAAAACAATTAAGCTACGCAAGGACGATTCTGAACGAGGAGGTGATGTATATGGGAAAATTTTAGTTCTGACATTTGAAGATAGTGAGGAAGAAATTCTGAATCATATAATATCCTGTGTCAGTATGGGAGTAAGAGCATTTCAAGTAATTGAAAATACAAAAACGAATTTGAGTTTTAATGGATTGGAAATAGATGATATAAATCGTTCGGTAAGAAAACAGAAACAGGAAATAGATTTGACATTTACAGAGTTTGAAATCCTTTATCTGTTAGCCAACAATCCAGGCAGAGTGTTCAGCAAGGAGCAGATTTATGATATTGTCTGGAAGGAATCCTATTCCGGCGATTACAACATCGTCATGAGCCATATACGCAACATACGAGAAAAGATAGAGGATAACCCGAAAAATCGGTTAATCATCGATATTCTTATTTTATTCTTTACTTTACCAACTAATCTGGCGGTGCAGTTTACGATATTGTCCAGGGGTTATACCGGTGTATCGCTTAAAAATAGAAATAAAATAACTTTGAGATGAAAAATTCAAGTAAGTACTGATTTCGCCCAGACTGTAGTCAGAATGTGCCAGCAAATTCTTTGCCTTTTCGATAAGAACTTTATGGATAAAAACAGTAAGCGTCTGTCCGGTTTCTTTATGGAACAGGGCAGACAGATATTTAGGTGTTAAATTAACTAAAGATGCCAGTTGATTTAAGGTTAAAGTTTTATTTTTTCCATGATAGATATAATCAATGACGCGAGAAATAGCTGGTGAATAGTAGTTTTTTGGCGTCTTTTTTGCCTCAGCAACACGAAGCGTAAATTCAATAGCCATCTGTTCATTTAATTTCATTAAAGCGTCAACATCGGTAGATTGTTCCATTTTTCGTATATATACATCACTTAAGGAAAAAGCAGTTTCCTCATTAAGTCCTCCTTCGATGGCATATCTGGTAACTAAAGTTGTATTAGCAATACTTGCATAAAAAAGTAATTTTAATTTGGAATTGGAAGAGGTCATCTTTCCGTAAACAGTTGTTGGGAGTGAATAATAGGTATTCTCCAATGCATAAATATCTCCGTTTGAAACACATTCGAGAATTGCCTTTTCCTGTGCATAAGATGTATGTATCCGTTCATTTTCTGCATTTTCCAACATTTCATGTGTGAGTGAAAAATTGATGTCTGACTTCATTTTATACATAGGTAATTCCTCCTGTCAAAAACACGATAAATTGACATAAAACACGATAAACCAATATAATTATATGCCGGAAATAGATAAAATGCAATTAAGAGATTAAAAGAGAGGAGATAGATGCTATAAAACGAAAAGAAGTAATTTTTTTGCTGGCAATGTTTGTTAGTTGGAACTTCTGTTGGTGGTTTTGCATATCCAAGTAATTGTTATGCAGCAACAGAAAGTTCTTCGGAACAAAGTATTTATTCACTGGCCAACCATTATTTTAAAATCAAGTCTATCAGTAATGGGAAATACTTGCTTGGAAATAAAGCTGGATATGAAACGCAGGCAGATACAGCCGATAGTGGAATGACATTCTACTTTAAAGCATCTGACTTGGGAGAATATATTCTTTTTGATCAGGATAGCAGGTATCTCACATATAACACTTTTAATGCAATTGTTCGAAATACGACATTGTCAGATAGGACACGATTTAAAGTAGAGCAGTATGAAGATAATTCCTTTTCTTTTTATTCTTATGTAAAAAAGAAATATGTTGGAATTAAGGGAACTTCACTGGTTTGGAAAGATAATGTGGATGATACATGCCGGTTTGAACTGGAACTTACAGAAGAAAATAATCCGTTCCTGGAAGCAGATGTAAATATTGATTTTTATGACGAGGATGGGAATCCAATAACGACATCGAACGTGATGGCGAGACCGTCAAGTGGTGAAAACATTATCGGAACAGCAGATACTCATGCACATTTGTGTCATAACAAAGGATCCGGAGAGGTTGTATTTAATGGAGATGCATTTAGTCCCCTGGGAATTGCAGATGCATTCAATGATTGTACGGATCTGCATGGAGTAAATGGAGCGTATGATATTTGGGGAAAAGCAGTAGATGGTGCAACGACACATAATACATCGGGATATGTTACCAATGCACTTCCGCCTTATAAAAATGGCGTAACAAAATGATATGGACGCAATTCGACAGAATATTGGCATTAGATATGGACTTTGAAAGAGGGGATAAGCTATGAACATTGATAAAATATGTGAACAGTTAACAATAGATGAAAAAATCCGGCTTTTAGGCGGTGTTGGTGACTGGCATACTTATGACTGTAATGGAAAAATCCCTTCTATTATGATGACAGACGGACCACATGGGATTCGAAAACTGGAGCAGGAAAAGGTTGGGGATATTGAAACCAGTAAGCCAGCAACCTGTTTTCCAACTGCAAGTGCAATAGCCTGCAGTTGGAATCCTGCTATTGTTAAAAAGATGGGTGAAGCGATTGCGAAAGAAGCAAAAAAAGAGCAGATATCCATTGTGCTAGGCTGCGGAATCAATATCAAGCGTTCTCCTTTATGCGGAAGAAATTTTGAATATTTCAGTGAAGATCCGTATTTGACAGGAAAGCTGGCAACGGGATATATCGAAGGTGTACAGAGTCTTGGAATAGGTACGAGCTTAAAGCATTATGCTGTTAATTCACAGGAAACAAGACGAATGACATCCAATAGCCAGATTGATGAAAGAACTCTTAGGGAAATATATCTGTCGGCTTTTGAAGAAGTTGTGAAAAAAGCAAAACCGACTTCTGTAATGGCTTCATACAACAGGATTAATGGCGAATTTGGAGCAAGAAATAAATACTTACTGACAGATGTTCTGAGAAAAGAATGGAAATATCAAGGTGGTGTGGTGTCGGATTGGGGAGCAGCAAATGATATTGTAAGCTGTATGAAAAATGGTCTGACACTGGAAATGCCAGATCCGAAAGGCTTCCACACAGATGTGTTAAAAGAAGCGTATAAGGATGGCCGGATTACGGGTCAGGAACTGGATAACTGGACTAAGAATGTTCTGCAGAATTTTGTATCACTTCATAAAAATATAGAAGAAAATTATGAGGTAGATATGGAAGAACAGAATCAGGTGGCACGTAAACTGGAAAATGAAAGTGCAGTGCTTTTGAAAAATAATAGTGTTTTGCCAATTGGAAAAGAGAAGAAGGTAATCATTATTGGAGAGCTTGCCAGGCAGATGCGATTTCAGGGAGGTGGGAGCAGTCATATCCAGCCGACGAAGATGACAAATGCGATTGAAGCAATACGTGAAAAAGGATATCAGGTAACTTATATACAGGGATATCAGAATGAAAAGGAAGAATTAGGAGAAAAGCAACTACAGGATACGATAGAAAAACTGAAACAGGAATATAGAAAAAAGGATTGTGTGATTCTATATTTTATCGGTCTTACAGAATCTTACGAAGGAGAAGGATACGACAGGAAAAATCTTAAAATCCCTCAAAATCAGGAAGAGCTGTTGGCTGAAATTGCAGAAACTGTCGGAAAAGATCATATTGCAGCAATTAGTTTCGGTGGTGCGCCTATGGATTATAGTTTTGAAAAGAATGTAGGAGCAATTCTTCACATGTACCTCGGAGGACAGGCTGTAGGGGAATCTGTTGCTGACTTAATCAGTGGAGAGGTGAATCCATCCGGTAAATTGGCAGAGACAATTCCGTTTTCAGAAAAAGATACTCCGGCATGGAGATATTTTGCACCTCCGAATGATGATGTAGAATACAGGGAAAGCATTTTTGTAGGTTATCGTTACTATGAGACATTCCATGTTCCGGTAAAATATCCGTTTGGTTATGGACTTTCCTATACTTCTTTTTCCTATTCGGAATTGAATGTACCGGAAGTATATAGTGGTGGAAAGATACAAATTCGTTTTAAAATTAAAAATATCGGAAAAGTGAGTGGAGCAGAAATAGCACAGTTATATATCTGCCCGATTGAATCAGATGTTATCAGAAGCCATATAGAACTAAAGGGATTTCAAAAAATATATCTGCATCCGGGAGAAGAAAAAGAAGTTATACTAGAGCTGGATGAAAGAAGTTTTTCCGTCTATGATGTAGAGAAAAAAGCCTTTTCCATGTTAAGCGGCAAATATCAGATCTGTATCGGAGCATCGGTACATGATTTGCAATTAAAGGCGAATATGGAAGTAGTAGGAAATAGTTATTTTAGAAATGAAAGAGAACTGTTTCCGGATTATTTTAGAGAGCAGCCGCATGGAATGGAAATCAGTGCAGAACAATTTTATCAGCTATTAGGCGGTGAACCGAAACATGACAAAGAAAAAAAGCGTGGGGAGTATACGGTTTACGATTCCTATCAGGATGTGGTAAATGTCTCAATGTTTGGAAAATTTGTTCGTGGAGTCGTACATATCGGACTTAAGATTATACTTCGGGGAAAATCAGAGCGGGACCCGGCCTTTAAAATGGTAAAAATGGGAGTCGAAGAAGGAAATCTGGAAGGACTGATTGCAACCAGTGGTGGAATTGCAACTCCGAAGTTAATCGATATGTTAGTTTACAATGCTAATAAAAAATATTTGCAGGCTTTTAAAAGACTGCTGAAGAAATAGAGAGAGGGGGGAGTCGTATATGGAAAACAATAAATTGGATAAACGCACAAAATGGAGCTATTGTATAGGAGCAACCGGAAGAGATATGGCGTATGCACTTGTCTCTATGTTTCTTCTTACATATATTCAATATACGATGAAACTGACAGTTGCCCAATATGCAGTAATATCAGCAATTATGGTAGTGTGTCTGCTGTGGGATGCCATTAATGATCCAATGATGGGAATTATTATTGAAAATTCGCATTTGAAAGCCGGAAAATTTAAACCTTGGATTTTTATAGGAGTAATTTTAAACAGCCTGATAATTATCTGCTTGTTTACAGTAAGGCCGGAAGGATGGGGATTTGTTGCATTTTTTGGAGTGGGATATCTTTTATGGGGAATGACTTACACAATGAATGATATTGCCTATTGGGGAATGCTGCCGAGTCTTACATCAGATCCGGGAGAACGGAATTGGCTGGTAACCGTACAGGGAATTTTTATCTGTATCGGACAGTTTTCTGTTGCAGGTCTGCTCCCTGATATGGTAGCTGGAAATGCGATTATGGCATATCGGACGGCTGCGATTGTGATTGCTTTTTGTTTTATTGGTTTCCAGCTACTTACAGTGTTTGGAGTAAAAGAGAGAAAACGACCGGAAAAGAAGAGAACACTGTCATTAAAAGATATGTTTCATATATTCCTGAGAAATGATCAGTTGATAGTGATTGGAATTGCATGTTTATTATTCCAAATCGGAAATGGTCTTCTGATTATGATTGGAATGAATTTCTTTTATTTTGAATTTGGATATTCTGTAGGTGGCAGTCTTGTATTTTGGTTTACAATTATGTATGGATTAGGAACGTTGATATCAGAGGCATCTTTTGCGTGGCTTTCCTCAAAATTCACACGAAATCAGATTATAACTGCAGCTACCATCATTACAGTCATTGGGTATATGCTTTTTATGAGTGTAGGCTACATTTTACCAAAGAGTGTTGTTTTACTGAATATCATCGGTTTTCTAATCTTCTTTTCGCAGGGAGCATTCAATATGACGATGATTGTCATGTTAAATAATACCATAGAGTATGATGAAGTCCGGTTTCATGAACGACATGACAGTATTATCTCAGCAGTAAGATCTTTTGCAACAAAGCTGGCCAGTGCGGTTGATCAGGCGGTTGTTGCGTTAATACTGATTATAAGCAATATCTATGCAATCAGTCAGAAAATATCCGGATTAGAAATAAAAGCTGGTACAGGAGAACTTACTTCGGAAAATGTAATTGTACAGGCAGATAAATTTATCCAGACAGCAGATGCCGGACAAAGATTTATATTGCGTCTTGGAATTGCAGCTGTTCCGGTAATTTCTATAGGAGCTGCTTATATATTGATCAAACGGAAATATATCATTGACGAACGTAAGTATGAAGATCTGGTAGCGGAAATAAAAAGCACAAATAAAAAATAATTCAATAATAAAGCGGAGCAATAGAATGAAAAAATGAATTATCGTCGGTATATCCATTGTAATATTATTATGTAGCGTTGTTTTTTGTGTGGCAGTTCAAAGAAAACGTTCATTTGTTGAAGGAGTCGTTATCGAAAAAAACGAGCAGTTTTTATTATTTTGATGAAGAGGGATATGCAGGGATTTATAATTGATAGGACGAAATCTACGGAGTTTTCGGGCAAAATAGATTTCGTCCTTTTTCCTGTCCAAAAGGGAAAAGTTTTCAAAAATATAGACATGAGAAAATATGAAGTGCTATAATAAAACTCATGTTTTTATTCATGACAATAGAATGCTCGCAGAGCGTGCATTCTATTGTCATCAGCACGGGCTTTAAGCGGGAAAATGGGGAAGCAGACACATGAAAAACAAGAAATATATTCTGGCTGCGTTTAGGATGGCTGTGCTTGTCGGCGCGGCTGTTTTGTTTGGATGCGGTGAGCCTTCAGGAGCGGTATCCAAAGAAGAGCCGCTTACCGTATATCTTTGGGAAAATTCTTTGATCAAAAATCTGGTACCCTATATTCATGAACAGCTTCCGGATCAAGACATAGAGTTTATCGTTGGTAACAATGATACCGATTTATATAGTTATATGGAGGAACATGGCGAGCTGCCGGATGTGATAACGGTGCGGCGGTTCTCCGGAACAGATGCACAGGATTTACAGCCGTATCTTATGGATTTTTGCTCCTATGATGTTGTTTCCAGGTATTATTCCTATGCATTGCAATATTATAAAAATTCTGACAATGAGATTCAATGGCTGCCTGTCTGTGGTCTGCCGCAGACGATCATTGCCAATAAGACACTGTTTGATCAGTATGGTATAAAAATTCCGACAAATTATCAGGAATATGCAGAGGTCTGCCAGCAATTTTATGAGAATGGAATCAAACCCTATTCCATGGATCTTGCAGAAGACTGGTCTGCCCATGAAGTGATTCAGGTGGGTGCCATTGGTGAATTCACAAGTCTGGATGGAATTGAATGGCGAAGCAGCGCAGAAACCTCATCGGGGGAAGTAAAATTTGATGATGGATTATGGAAACGTATTTTTTCAGAAACCAGCAGGTTTTTAAAAGACTCTCATTTTGGGAAAGACGATATCCTTGTGGATGTGGATACTGCATACCGGAGCTTTGTAGAAGGAAAAGCAGCAATGTTCCACGGATATCCGGCGCTTATGCAGCGACTGCAGACACAGATGGATGCGGAGCTGATCTGCATTCCTTATTTTTCCCAGACCTCAGAGGAAGCCTTTGTGTATATGACTCCGTCTTTAAATATTGCATTCAATAAAGACCTGGAAAAAGATCAGGAAAAGCTGGAGACTGCATTGGATGTGCTGGATTGCATGATCTCAGAAGAGGGACAAAGACTCATCGCCAATGGAAGATGTGTAATCTCATTGAATACAGATGTTCCGACGATGATGCAGGATATATCCGGTCTGGAAGATGAAATGAAAAGTAATTCCATTTATATCCGATATTCTGCTCAAAAATCCTTTCCTGCCAGTCTGGAAGCTATTCATGGTTTGTTGTCAGGCGAGATGGATGAAGCCCAGGCATATGATGCTTTCCGCAGTACAATGAACGAAGAAGATACAGAAGAAAAAGCAGCGGTATATTTTGACCGGGAGTATTCTATAGCACTGAATGAGAAAAATGGCCGTGATGCGGCATCCGCTATTTTAACTACGGTCCGAGTTGAAAACAATGCACAGCTGGCGATTGCCCCCTATTATTATTTCACTGCCTCTATTTATAAGGGAGAGTGTACCGGCAGTCGTGTTGCTCTGATGACAGCAAAGAGCTCAGATACCTCCCTGTATGTTGCAGAAATAAACGGGGAACAGGTTTGGAAGCTTGTAGAGAATTATCTGGATCATACAGAGAATGAATTTCCTGTAACAAATCAATACGAATTACCCATTCTATCCGGGATGAAAATAACCGTCCAAAAGGAAGAAGACGGATTTTCCTTAAAAGATATCACGGTAGATCAGGAAGAAATAGACAAAGAAAAGGAATATTCCATTCTACTTACAGATACTACAAGGTCTATTCTGGAAAAAACAATTCCGGGATGTAGGATAAAACAGCTTCCGGATATGACATTATCCAGTGCGTGGACTGCATTTATGGAAAAAGGACAGCAGCCGTTGGCACCGGAGGATTACATAGAGGTTAAAATATAAAGCGCAGATGGAACAAGCAGCAGTGAAAAGAAAAAAAATAATCGTTCCGTTCCTGATAGGGCTTCTCATTCTTTCAAGCATAGTCTTTATAAAGCATCTTACGAACAGGATGAACAGTTATATTGAGAAAAACGGAAAAATCAGTATGGGAGCTGTTGTGGAACAAATGCAGCAGACCTATGAGCTTCAGACAAATGGATACTATAGCCGGCTGCATTTGGTGGAAGACTATCTGCTTCAGGAAAAGGAACTGTCCCTGGAAACAGAAGTAACCAGTAATTTTTTTGAGGTGTGGGAAAAAGAATCGGAAAGTACACTCCTGTTTCTTCAGGAAAATGGTAAGGCAATTACTGCAGACGGAACGAAAATACGAATGGACATTCCAAGTAAGCTTCTGTTGGATTTAAGGAACGGACATAATATTGCAAAACTGGTTGCCTGGAATCATGAAGAAATACAAAACGGTGCTTATTTGGTTGCGATTCCATGTCAGCCATATCGCGTGGATGGAGAAACGTATACCGCAGTTGGAACGGTATATAATCATACAAAATTAGATTCTATGCTAAAGCTTAAGGGATATCATGGAAATGCCTATCTGTTTTTGTTGGATAATGAGGGAAACATTACCTATACGAATCAGAGCGAAGATGTATTTTTTCGGAATTATTCTCTGTTAAAGCACTTGAGGAAGAATCAGGCTATTACAGAAGGTGAGGCAGAAACACTTCAAAAAAGACTTGGAGCCAGAGAGCAGGGAGTAGAGCTTTTGGGCGGAAAAACGCCCTATTATCTGGGCTACTGTCCGATAGAAAGCAACCATTCCATGCTGATTTGTATTGTGGCAAAAAATGTTGTCGATAATACCCTGACAGAGTATCAGAAAGTGGTGTCATTTACAACGATGTTTATGGTAGGCTTTATCATTTTACTCTTTGCCGGATTATTTTACAGTGTTTCCAGACTCAGTATCGCAGATCAAAAAGCAAAATATGAAAAAAGAAATAATGAACTTCAAATACAGGCCATGAAGGAATTGGAAGCATCGAATCAGAATCTGAAAGAGGCAAAGAATATTGCAACAGAAGCCTTACAGACAGCGGAAAATGCAAATAAGGCGAAAACAGATTTTCTGTCCAATGTGTCCCATGACATCCGCACACCCATGAATGCGATTGTTGGCATTACAGCTTTGATCAGGCATAATGCAGGGGATAAAGTCAAGGTATTGGAGTATATTGATAAAATTGACATATCCGCGCAGCACCTGTTGGGGATCATTAACAATGTTTTGGATATGAGTAAGATCGAAGCAGGAAAAACAGCTTTTCAGTATACGGATTTTTCTATTTCGGATCTTTTACAGGATCTGAATGCGATATTCCATCCACAGGCAGAAGAAAAAGATCAGACCCTTACAATTACAAAAGAAAAGATCCGGCATGAGTGGGTAAATGGAGATCAGGTTCACCTGATGCAGATTTTTAGCAATCTCTTGTCCAATGCGGTAAAGTATACACAGGAGGGGGGAGCAATTCATTTTGTGGCAGAAGAATGTGAGACAACCTCCACAGTTTATGCAAGGTATCGCTTTTTTGTCCGTGATAATGGAATGGGAATGTCAGATGCTTTTAAAGATACGATCTTTGATGCCTTTACCCGTGCAGAAAACTCTGTGACAAATAAGATACAGGGAACCGGACTTGGAATGGCCATCACCAGAAATCTCGTGGAAGCCATGGGAGGTACGATTTCTGTAGAAAGTGAACCCGGACAGGGAAGCTGCTTTGAAGTGCTTATAGATCTGAAAATTGCAAAAGAGCGGCCTGCATTCCTATCATCCAAGGAAGAAGAAACGCCGAATGGAACTATCCTGGAGGGAATGCACTTTTTATGTGCAGAGGATAATGAGCTGAATGCAGAAATTTTGACTGAACTGTTAAAAATCAAAGGTGCGGAGTGTACGATTTGTGAAAATGGGGAAAAGGTGGTGAAGACCTTTGAACAGTCTGTGCCCGGAACCTATGACATGATCCTGATGGATGTGCAGATGCCTGTCATGAACGGTTATGATGCGGCAAGGGCGATCCGAAGGAGCTTACACAAACAGGCAGGGACAATTCCGATCATCGCAATGACTGCCAATGCCTTTTCAGAGGATATCCGGCATTCTCTGACAGCCGGTATGAATGCACATATTGCAAAGCCCGTGGATATGAAATTACTGATAACAATGATCAACGAATTAAAAGAAGCTTATTAACGACTGTAGAAAGGAAATCAGGATGGCAAATTTTAAAGAACGTTATCTGGCAGGGGAGATCGAGTTTGAAGAGATCGACGATTATGTGGATGAATGGAATAACAGCGATGATACCCGAACGCTGGCACAATTTCTTGGCTTGAATGAAGAGGAAGAGGATGTGTGGATCGACGAAGGCGACGATGCGCTCTATGAGCTCTTAGAGCAGCAAAAGGAAGACTGAAACTGTAGGGAAAGAAAAAATGGTACAAAAATATCAGGAGGAGAAAGCAATGCTATACTTTGATAGTGACTACATGGAAGGCGCACATCCTGCAATCTTACAGCGCCTGATGGAAACGAACATGGAGCATACCTACGGCTATGGAAAGGATGCCTATTGCGAATCTGCAAAAGCAAAGATCCGCACAGCATGCCAGTGCCCGGAGGCGGAAATTTATTTTCTGGTGGGCGGAACCCAGACAAATGCGACCGTGATCCGGGGATTTTTAAAGCCCTTCGAGGGGGTTATTGCAGCGGATACCGGACATATCGGTGTCCACGAGGCAGGTGCAATTGAAAGCGGCGGCCATAAGGTGCTGACGATCCCACACAAAAACGGGAAGCTTGAGGCTACAGCGGTAAAGCACTATCTGGAACGCTTTTATCAGGACGGCAGCTGTACCCATATGGTGCAGCCCGGTATGGTTTATATTTCCCATCCGACCGAATATGGAACACTCTATACAAAAGAAGAGTTAAAGGCGCTTCGAAAGGTCTGTGAGGAATATCAGCTGCCCCTGTTTTTAGACGGTGCGCGTCTGGGCTATGGACTTTGTGCACCCGGAACAGACGTGACACTTGCAGATCTGGCAAAGCTGTGCGATGTATTCTATATTGGAGGCACAAAGGTGGGCGCACTGTTTGGAGAAGCAGTTGTTTTCCCTAAAAAGAACACTGTCCCGGGATTTTTTACCCTGATGAAGCAGCAGGGGGCGGTGCTTGCGAAGGGACGTCTGCTGGGGATTCAATTCGATACGCTTTTTACAGAAAATCTGTATTTGAAAATTTCTGCGCATGCGATCGAGATGGCCATGAGGATCAAGGAGCTTCTGACGGAGCATGGGTGTCCGCTTTATATCAATTCCCCGACGAATCAGCAGTTTGTCGTATTAAATGCAGCACAGCGGGAAGCACTGAAGGATCGTGTCAGCTGTGAAACCTGGGAAGAGCTGGATAATGGAGCAGCTGCAGTGCGGTTTGCGTCCAGCTGGGCAACAAAACCGGAAGATGTAGAAGAGCTGGGACGGATTTTAAATACGCTGCCGTGAACTGAATGTATAAAAATGGAATCGCCTGATTAGAAAAACCGGAAAATCTTTCCAGATGCCTTACGACAATACCTGCGTGTGGCGTCGGAACAGATTTTCCGGTTTTTGCATCAATAATAGAATGTTACTGTTTGATGAAATATACGCTCTGTATATTACAGATAAAGCAGTTCGACTTCGAAGCGTTGGTCAGAATTCATACACCTTACTGTATTTTTCTTCAAAATAGCGAAGCAGCGGCTGTGCGCTGATTTCCTTGCCGCAGACCCGTTTGATAACCTCTTTGGAGTTATACATGCTGCCAAAACGATGGATCTTTTCCTTCAGCCAGTGGGTGATGTCGAGGATCCTTCCGTTTTCCAGAACGGTATCCAGATCTCCGAGATCCTTTTGGATTGCTTCAAGGTACATGCCGTCATAAATGGAGCCCAGCAGGTAGGAGGGGAAATATCCAAAGGAGCCGTCTGACCAGTGCATATCCTGCAGAATGCCTTCTGCATCGTTTGCAGGAGTAATGCCCAGCAGCTCCTGCATTTTCTGATTCCAGAGAGCTGGCAGGTCATCGGTCTTTATATTGTCTCTGAAAATTGCTTTTTCTATTTCGTAACGCAGGATGATATGCAGACCGTAGGTCACTTCATCCGCTTCCGTACGGATCATGCTGGGGTGTACGTCGTTGATCGCTTTTATAAACGTATCAAATGGGACGGTTTTAAATTCTGGCAGCAACGCGGACATTTTTTCATAAATTGGTGTCCAAAAGTGTGGGTTTCTGCCGAGGATATTTTCGTAAAAGCGGGACTGGCTTTCGTGAAGTCCCATCATATTGATCTGGGCTGCGGCAGTATGCCAGAAATTCTTATCGACATTTTGCTCGAAGATTGCATGACCGCCCTCGTGAATGGCGGAGAATATCGAAGAAATCGGATTGTCGGCATAATAGTGGTTTGTTACGCGGACATCGCCGGGGCAGAGCGTTGTCGTAAAGGGATGCATACTCTCGGCAACTGCGCCGCAGTCAAAGGAAAAACCGATATAAGAAAGCAGCAGCTCCTGGACCTTTTTCTGAGCATCCGGGTCAAAGGTCTGCTGCAGGGCAGACAGATCCGGTTTGGGAGCTGCCTCGATTTTGGCAAGCAGCGGAAGAAGTCCTTCTTTTAGTTCTGCAAAAATGCGGTCGATTGTTTCCGTATCCATACCGTCCTCAAAAAGACCGACCAAAAATTCATATACATCCTGATCTGGCTCCATGTAGTGGACATATTCTTTTGTCATGGAGATGACCTTATCCAGATGGGGCGCAAATACAGAGAAATCAGAAGCCTCCTTGGCTGCCTCCCAGGCTTTTTCGGAACGTGCCTTTTCTGTGACATATTCTGTGTAGAAGGCTTCCGGAATGCGCTTGAAGCGTTCGAAATCTCTCAGGTTTCGCCGGATCGTAAGCTGCATGGCGGGAGACAGCTGCTCATATTCTTCGGGAGCAGAGAGTTTTTTTAACAGGCTGCCGTATTCGTCCGCCGTCGAAAGGCGGAAGGATTCCGTGGAAAAATAGCCTACCGCAGACAGCTTTGCTTCGATGCTGTCTTTTGGAGCTGCGGTCTGCAGGTCCCAGTAGAGCAGGGCAATCGCCTGATCGTATTGTTCGAGTCTGGTCTGATAGGCCTGAAATTGTTCGAGTGTCTGTGACATAATGTCCTCCTTACAGGATACTTTTTGGGTCGGACAGAAGTGCCGACCGTTTCTTTTTAAAGTATACCCTGAGAATAGCAAAAGAACAAGGCGGGAATGCCCTGTTCTTTTGCGTCAATAGAGATCAGCGCTTCAGCCAGCCCGCCGGAAGCTCATCCAGGGGTGCAGGCATCTGGAAGGTCTTACCGATCCTGGCAAATTCCTGCGCAAGATTTTCGTCCACCAGACCGGTTGTGGAAGGGGAGAGATTTAACATGAAGTTGACATTCTGGGGGAAATAATCCTTCATTTTGGAAAGTGCCCATTCTGCGTTTGTAACGGGCGTTGTCGGGTCTTCGTCTCTCCAGAACCATGTCTTTGTCAGTTTGTTGCAGCTGATGCCGGGACCGTTGAAGCTATGGTCGACCTCCTGACCGGCGGCGTTTTCATAAAATACAACGTCGGTACCGGACAATCCGTCCTGACAGCCGATATTCATCAGCATACAGTCAGGCTGCAGAGATTTTACAAGATGGTCGAGCTCCTCGAAGGGAAGCATTTCATAGGAGGGACCGCCCCACGGAGCATTCCAGCCGTCTACGATCAGGAATGGGATTTCTCCATACCTGGTCAGAAGTTCTGTTACCTGACCGAAAATCTTTTCTTTCTGAGCTGCAGTGCAGGATCTGTGACCGGTTTGAGCAGTCAGGTCGAGCACGGAAAAATACAGACCGGCAACAATTCCCTCGCTGCGGAACGCGTCCAGATAAGCGGCAACGACATCGGTTTTGTTTGTCGCATTTCTCACACAGTGATCGGTATAGTCGGAGGGCCAGAGATCGAAGCCCTCGTGGTGCTTGGCGGTCAGGGCAGCGAACTGGCAGCCGGCGCTTTTTGCGATGCTTGCCCACTGCTTACAGTATTCTGGAGCGGTCGGGTTGAAATCCTTTTCGTCAAAGGGAAACTGCCTGGGCAGATCGCCGTTTTCATGGTCGTATTCCCAGTCGATGATGTCGGGGTTGTTGTGGAACTGGAAGGTTGCGCTGTTAAAATGGATAAATGTGCCAAAGCGCAGATTGATAAATTTTTTTTGCAGAGCTTCTAACTGTGTCATTGGATAAACTCCTTTCTGGTGTCTTGAAATAAATGGATTTGTTTTTCCCGGGCGAAATTGTATTGCCGCTGTCTGAACTTATCGTAGGATGAATTGGTAAAAAAGACAATAGAAAACTTAAAATAACAAAATATATATGATATAATCATAAAATAACAAAATTTTTGAAGCAAAAAGAAATGGAGAAAATATAGGGATGCAGTTTGGAAAGGGAATTCTTCCGGCAAAGGAATATTTATCGAACGGGCTTTTCAGCATACAGAATTGCTATTCGGAAGCGGAGAGCAGCTTCAATCGGCAGCTTCATTTTCATGATTTTTACGAGCTGTCGCTGATCTATGAAGGAAGCAGCCGGTTCCTGATCAACGGAAGCAGCTTCGTTGCGGCGGCAGGCAGCCTGCAGCTGATTCGACCATCGGATTATCACAGACAGATGACGGATACAGGGGAATATATCCGCTACTATAACCTGATTTTCCGGCAGGAGGTATTATCGAACGTATTGTTGGATGCGCTGGAAGAAGCGGTAGAACCGTTTTGCTTTCAGATGCAGGAAAAGGAAATGCAGAAGATGACACAGCTTTTGCTGGAATTAAAAAGAGAGCAGGAAGAAAAAGAAGCGTTCTGGGAAAAAATGTCTGCGGATCTGATCGAAAAAATCTGTATTTTGATTCTGCGAAAAAGCCCGAAGAAACGGCAGGCAAAGGAGGAAGAAATCCCTGAGGCGGTGCGCAGGTCGCTGGTTTTTGTACGGCAGCATTACCGGGAAAAAATCAGGCTGTCGGATGCGGCGCAGAAGGCAGGATTGTCGGAATCGTATTTTTCTTCCGTATTCCATGCCTGTATGGGAGTAACCTTTTCCGAATATCTGCTCAGTTACCGCCTGTCTCTGGCAAAACGGATGCTGGAGGAGGGAAATATGTCCTCTAAGGAAGTAGGTGCAGCGTGCGGATTTTTTTCCTATTCTTATTTCCTGACGGCATTTCGGCAAAAATATGGTGTCCCGCCGGGCACGCTGGTGCGTAACTGTCAAAATATGATACAAAAACCTTACAAATAGGACGATATTGTATAATATAACAAAAGTGGAAGCAAAAAAGTGAAGGATTTTGTTGACATTTCAGGATGAAAGGGGTATCTTTTAAGAAAAAAAGAAAAACTGTCCGATAGGACAGGAGGGGTGACAATCATGCAGACAGCAACAAAAAAAGAGACGGCACTTGGAATCAGACAGATGGCAATGATCGGTGTGATGACCGCGGTGACCTGTATAGCGGCTCCGTTTTCCATTCCGATCCCCGTCAGCCCTGTTCCGCTTTCTCTGACAACCTTTATTTTGTACCTTTCCGTTTATATTCTGGGCACCAGAAATGCATTCATCAGCTATGTGATCTATCTGCTTCTGGGTCTGGTGGGACTTCCGGTATTTTCCGGGTTTTCCGGTGGCTTTGCAAAGCTTGCAGGACCGACTGGAGGATATCTGATCGGCTTCCTGTTCATGATCCCGCTGACCGGTATTCTGTTTGAGAAGACCGGCAAAAGCTTCTGGAAACAGTTCGGTGCGATGGTTCTGGGAACGCTGGTATGTTACCTGTTCGGTACCGTATGGCTTTGCCTGCAGCTGAACTTAGACTTCATCGGAGGTCTTGGTGTGGGGGTTATCCCTTACCTGCCCGGTGATACTGCAAAGATTATTTTAGCAGCACTGATCGGACCTGCGATCGTAAAAGCGTTAAAACGGGCGGAATAAGAAGAATCCCGAGAGGAAGATTTTTCCCTGCGTCAGGTCGCAAAAGCGAGAATTCCGGAGGCGGACGTCAAAAGCGTTCGCCTCTTTTTCTTGCATATTTTTCATCGAACTGCTATGTTTATAGATGGCGCAGCTGCCGCATACAAAAGCAAAAACGGAATGGTACGGTTTACACGTGCCATTTCATTCATGACAATAGAATGTTCGCAGAATGTTCGCGGAGCGTGCATTCTATTGTATGGAAAAGAAATTGAGGAGAAACTGGCATGAAAAAAGACGATATGATTATGAAAATGGGGATTGTCCATATCCTGGATTCTGTGGTTGGAATGCCGGTGCTTTCGGACTGTCCGATCGATATGGGTTCGAATCTGTGCGATTTTTTAAAGGCTCATATTGAAAAATTTACAGAGAGCGACGATATGAAGGTCTGCCAGTTTTCTGACGAATCTGAGGTGATGGGGCTGATCCAGAACTGTAACGCCGAAAATTTTGTCCAGACGAGCAGGGCATTGTGTGAAAAGCTCTATGGGATCATGAATTCGAATATCGATATTCCGGCGGCGGACGTTGCGGTTGTCGTTTTTTCTGCGGAGGGCGTCGATTATTTCGGATTTTTGAAATTAAATTATAAAACTTCCTATACTCATGCAACAAAGGCTACCGAAACCGGAGAAAATTTAAACGATATCATTTTACAGAAAGCGATCCTGCCGTCTGCGGGACAGAAGCTTTCTGAGGCATTTTTAGTGAATCTGTCGAATGGAGAAATTCTGCTGACAGAGAAAAAATTCGAAGTAAATGGGGAAAAGAAGCTGTACTTTTCCGAACTGTTTCTGGAATGTCATGCACCGATGTCTCAGAAGACAAAGCTGGATATCGTGACAAAAGCAGTGGAACAGGTCAACAAAAAATACTATGGAGATGAGGATACCCGGCGAAAGATGGAAGTCAAGCAGGCGATCTATGATGAGCTGGAGGAAAAGGGAAGCCTGGAGGTCGAAGCGGTCAAGGAGAAGGTTTTTAAGGACAGTCCGCAGATGCAGGCAGACCTGGAGGAAAAGCTGGAAAAATATAACATGGAAAAAGAAGTTGTCAGGCCCAAGAGCGAGGCGACGATCAAAAAGTTCCAGAAGCAGCACCTGACGACGGACACCGGCATCGAAATCACGATTCCGATGGAAGAATATAAGGATCCAGACAAGGTAGAATTTATCACAAATCCAGACGGAACGATTTCCGTGCTGATCAAAAATATCGGGCATTTGAGCACCAGATAAAAATGCCCTGATAAGTACCTTCCAACGTGAAAGCTTTTGCGCTTTTGTTCCTAAAAAAGACCACAACAAAGCGTGCAGTGGGCTTGAAAAGCGTTTCAAAAGTAGTATGATAAAGAAAAAAGGGAAAATGGAGGAATCATTGTTATGGCAAGAAAAGTAGTGCTGGCAGGCGCATGCAGAACAGCAATCGGCGTAATGGGAGGAACTCTTTCCAAAACTCCTGCACCGGATCTGGGCACTGTTGTAATCAAAGAAGCCCTGAAAAGAACCGGAATCAAACCGGAGCAGGTAGATGAAGTATATATGGGCTGTGTCATTCAGGCAGGTCTTGGTCAGAACCCTGCAAGACAGGCAGCGGTCAACGCAGGGATTCCGGTAGAGGTTCCTGCAACCACGATCAACGTACTGTGCGGCTCCGGCATGCACTGTGTAAACCTGGCTGCCAAGCTGATTGCCTCCGGTGATGCGGATATCATCGTAGCTGGCGGTATGGAAAATATGTCCATGGCTCCTTATCTTCTGTACAATGCAAGATTCGGTTACAGAATGGGCGCCGGAAAGATGGATGATGCGCTGATCCGCGATGCCCTGACGGATGCCTTCGGCGGTTATCATATGGGTATTACTGCCGAAAATATTGCAGAAGACTGGGGACTGACCAGAGAGCAGCTGGATGAGTTTGCAGCATGGAGCCAGCAGAAGGCACAGAAAGCGATCGCAGAGGGCAAGTTCAAGGACGAGATCGTTCCGATGGAAGTAAAACAGAAAAAGCAGACCGTTGTATTTGATACTGATGAGGGACCCAGACCGAATGTAACGGCAGAGAGCATCAGCAAACTGCGTCCTGCATTCAAAGAGGGTGGTGTCGTAACCGCCGGCAATTCTTCCGGTATCAACGATGCAGCAGCAGCGCTGATCGTTATGAGCGAAGAAAAGGCAAAGGAGCTGGGCGTAAAGCCGATGGCTACCTGGGTAGCAGGCGAGCTGGCAGGCGTAGAACCCCGCATCATGGGTATTGGACCGGTTGCAGCAACCCGCAAGGTAATGAAGAAAGCCGGCTACGAAATCGGCGACTTCGACCTGATTGAGGCAAACGAAGCATTCGCAGCACAGTCTGTAGCAGTTGCGCATGACCTTGGCTTCAACAACGATATCTTAAACGTCAACGGCGGAGCAATCGCCCTTGGTCATCCGGTAGGAGCATCCGGCTGCCGTATTCTGGTAACCTTACTTCATGAGATGGAAAAGAGAGATGCAAAGAAAGGTCTTGCTACTCTTTGTGTTGGCGGCGGCATGGGCTGTGCAGCCATCGTAGAGCGCGAGTAAGACAAAAAACTTCGATAACCTTCCAGTTGTTTTGGATAGAATTTCATAACAAAATTTCAAAAACGGTTCTGCTGAGCTCTATAGAGTTGGCAGGACCGTTTTTGCCGTGGGTTAGAAAAAAACTTCCGGACTGGATTTCGCTGTAGCAGAGGGAAACCATGCGCCTGAAAATCCCTGCATGTTCTTCTGGCACGGAATCTGAAAGTGTGCTAAAATATTTGTATAATGCGATTTTTATCGGAATGGAGAAGTTAATTTATGGCAAATACTGAAAAGGTCCGTTTAAATAAATATCTTTCCCAGGCTGGCATCTGTTGTGTGACGGATATTTTCGCCTATTTTACCGGCATGCTGTTTGGACGGCATAAGCTGCCTGATCGAAGGGGGAAAAGTGTCTGTGAATGGCAAGATTGCAGATCCGGGTATGCGGGTCAACGATCTGGACAAAATTACAGTTGAGGACAAACCGGTCGGACATCGGGAAAAAAAGGTGGTGCTGGCTTATTACAAGCCGGTTGGAGTGACCTGTACAGAAAAGGACAAGCACGCCCAGATCACGATCCGTGATGTCGTCGAATATCCGGTGCGTGTAACCTATGCAGGACGCCTGGACAGAGATTCGGAAGGCCTTTTACTGCTGACAAATGACGGTGACTTAATCAATGGTCTGATGCGTGCGGCAAACTTTCACGAAAAGGAGTACCTCGTCCGCGTCAATAAGCCCATCAGTCGAGATTTCCTCAAAAAAATGTCGGACGGTATGCTGTTAAAGGATTTAAATGAGCGTACCCGTCCCTGCTTTGTAAAGGAAGAAGGAAAATTTGTCTTCCGTATTATCCTGACGCAGGGCTTAAACCGCCAGATACGCCGGATGTGCAAGACCCTCGGCTATGGCGTTCTAAGCATCAAACGTGTGCGTGTGGCAAACATTCTGCTGGGAAAATTAAACCCGGGCGATATTCGTGCAGTCACCGGCGCGGAGTTAAAAGAGCTGTACTATGAAGTTGGGAAAAATGCCAGCCGTCCGGCGCGTCCTGCATGGGAAAAGGAACGGCAGCCTGCTGCGAAAAAAGAAGCCCAGACCGGCGCTGCAGAGCCAAGAGTGAACGGACGCATAGCGAATGCAGGAATGCAGCGCAGCGGTCAGAATCCGGCTCACCGGAATGCAGGCGGCTACGCAAAAACGGCTGACCGCAGGCAAGGTGCAGACGGCGCTCACAAAGCAGAGCAGCGCGGTACCTACCGGAGTACCGCCGACAGCCGCACAAATGGTACCTACCGGAGTACCGCCGACAGCCGCACAAATAGTACCTACCGGAGTACCACCGACAGCCGCACGAATGGTACCTATCGGAATGGTTCCGGATCCGGACAGACAGGAGTTCAGAAAAAGCGATATGAATGATACAGACAGAATGAAAGAACTGGTCTCGAAGTTGAATGAGGCTGCAAAAGCCTATTATGCCGAAGACCGGGAAATCATGAGTAATTTAGAATATGACAGGCTCTACGACGAGCTGGTTGCCCTGGAAGAAAAGACCGGAGTTGTGCTGGCAGCGAGTCCGACCCAATCGGTTGGTTATGAAGCAGTAGACGAACTTCCCAAAGAGCGTCACGAAAGTCCGATGCTTTCCCTTGGAAAAACGAAAAGCCGGGAAGAGCTGGCAGACTGGCTGGGAGATCAGAAAGGTTTGCTTTCCTGGAAGCTGGACGGTTTGACCATCGTGTTGACGTACCGGGACGGAAAACTGTTTAAGGCGGTCACGCGGGGAAATGGCGAAATTGGCGAGGTCATCACACCGAACGCCAAAACCTTTGTCAACGTGCCGTTGCAGATTCCTTATCAGGGAGAGCTGATCCTGCGGGGAGAAGCGGTCATCACCTATGCGGATTTTGAAAAAATCAACGGCGAAATTGAAGACGTGGACGCTCGGTACAAAAATCCGAGAAACCTCTGCTCCGGTTCCGTGCGCCAGCTAAACAGCCAGATCACTGCGCAGCGAAAGGTGCATTTTTTCGCATTTGCACTGGTGCGTGCAGAGGGTGTGGATTTTAAAAACTCAAGGGAAGAGCAGTTTATATTCTTACAGAAGCAGGGCTTTGAAACGGTAGAATATAAAGCGGTAACTGCGGACACGATGCAGGAGGCGGTTGCCTGGTTTGAAGAAAAAATCACAGATTATCCGGTTCCGTCCGACGGGCTGGTACTGCTTTTGGACGATATTGCTTATGGAGAGTCGCTTGGAAGAACGGCAAAGTTTCCGCGCAATGCCATTGCATTTAAATGGGCGGACGAGCAGGCAGAGACGACGCTGCGCGAGGTGGAGTGGAGCGCGAGTCGTACCGGACTGATTAACCCGGTTGCGATTTTTGACCCTGTGGAGCTGGAGGGGACAACCGTAAGTCGTGCCAGCGTTCACAATGTCAGCATTGTCAAAGAGTTAAAGCTCGGCATCGGCGACCGGATTACAGTCTATAAGGCAAACATGATCATCCCACAGATCGCGGAAAATCTGACCAAAAGCGGTACGCTGGAAATTCCCTGCACCTGTCCGGTCTGTCAGGGAGAGACCCGAATCGTAAAAGAAAACGATACGGAGACGTTAGTCTGCCCGAACCCGGACTGCGATGCCAAAAAGATCAAATCTTTTACGCTGTTTGTCAGCCGGGACGCGATGAATATCGACGGACTTTCCGAAGCGACGCTGGAAAAATTTCTGGCGGAGGGCTTTTTGCATACCTATGCGGATCTGTTCCATCTGGACAGACACCGGGATGCGATTATGCAGATGGATGGCTTCGGCGAAAAATCGTATCAGAATCTCGAAGCGAACGTTGAAAAAGCGAGACATACAAATCTTGCACGCCTGATTTACAGCCTTGGAATCCCGAATATCGGAATTGCCAATGCACGGATGATTTGTCGGGAATATAAAAATGATCTGGGCAAAATGCTCGCTGCACCTGCAGAAGAGCTGGCGGCGATGGATGGCGTAGGACCCGTCATCGCAGGCGCGTTTGTAGATTTTTTTGCACAGGAAAAAAACAAAACTGCGCTGGAGCTTTTATTAAAGGAAGTGGAGCTGGAGCAGGAAACCTTTTCAGAAGAAGCCCTGCCGCTTTCCGGGCAGTCCTTTGTTATTACGGGCAGCCTGAACCACTTTGAAAATCGCAGTGCCTTAAAGGAAAAGATCGAAGCCCTCGGCGGAAAGGTAACCGGAAGCGTGACGGGCAAAACCGTCTGTCTGATCAACAATGACAGTACCTCTAATTCCGCCAAAAATAAAAAAGCGCGGGAGCTGGGCATAGCTGTACTGACAGAAGAAGAGTTTATGGAGCAGTATCTGGAAAAATAACCGTCCGGACGAATTTATTCAAAAGAAACGCCGCACAGCGGCAGGAAAGTGAGAGAGAAAATGCCGATTAAAATACAGAGTGATCTGCCTGCCAGAGAGATTCTGGATAATGAAAATATTTTCGTGATGGACGAATATCGTGCGATGCACCAGAATATCCGCCCATTGCAGATCTGTATTCTGAATCTGATGCCGGTCAAACAGGATACGGAGCTGCAGCTTCTTCGGTCGCTGTCCAATACGCCGCTGCAGGTGGACGTGACCTTTATGAAAATGAACAGCCATCTGTCTCTGAATACCTCTGCAACACATCTGAATAAATTTTACGATACGTTTGATGATTTGAAATCCAACAAATACGATGGCCTGATCATCACGGGTGCACCGGTGGAACAGATTCCTTTCGAAGAGGTGGATTACTGGAAAGAACTCTGCGAAATTATGGAATGGTCAAAGACCCACGTCCATTCCACGTTCCACATCTGCTGGGGCGCTCAGGCAGGTCTGTATTACCACTTCGGACTCGACAAACGCCTGTTGTCGGAAAAGCTTTTCGGGGTATTTGAACACCGTGTGTTAAACCGCAAAGAGCCGCTGGTGCGCGGATTTGACGACGTTTTCTGTATCCCCCACAGCAGACATACCGAAACGCCTGCAGCGCTGATCCATGCCTGCAAAGAGCTGACGGTTATGGCGGAATCGGACAAAGCGGGAGTTCTTTTATGTATGACTGAGGGCGGACGGCAGATTTTCGTTATGGGACATCCGGAATATGATCGTTACACGCTGGATGGAGAGTACAAGCGCGATCGCGACAAGGGACTGCCGATCCATGTGCCGGAAAACTATTACCCGGAGGACAACCCGGAGAAGAAACCGCTCCTTTCGTGGCGTGCACACTGCAACGGATTGTATACAAACTGGCTAAACTACTATGTATATCAGACCACTCCGTATGATATTCGGGAGATTTGAGAAAATAAGGCAAAACGTGAGGATTTAACGCATTTTTGTGAGATATGTATTCTGTTTATTACCGGGAAGAGGAGCTCAACATGAATATAGATAACGCAAAGTATTTGGATAAAATAGAAAAAATACAAAAACGTTACCCGTATCAGCAGATGCCTGAACATTTAAAACAGGCGTTTGAACAGGATATGCGGATTCGCCTTTCGTGGAATACGAATTCTCTGGAAGGCAATACCCTGTCGCTGGAAGAGACTGTTGAAATCATTTCCTATGATGAAGTGCGCAGCGGGCATACTTATTCTGAATATACAGAAGCAAAGAATTCATACAAAGCTTATCAAAAGATGAATTTTTCGCAGGTACAGGAGATTGATCTGAATCTGATCCGGCAAATCAATGGAATTATTATGGATTCTGATGGAAATTTCCGCACCAATCAGGTCTATATCGGAAGTCTGGCGGAGGTTGCGTTTCTCCCGCCGGAACCGGAAAAGATAGAAGAAAGAATGGAAAATTATCTTTCTTCCATGCAAATGCCGGAACCAACAGAAAAATTACAGAAAATCATTCAACAGATTGCGAAACTGCATATGGAATTCGAAATGATTCATCCATTCCGGGACGGAAACGGAAGAACCGGTCGGTTTATGATGAATCAGATGCTTTTAAATCAGGGTATTTTACCGGCAATCATTTTGAATCATTCAAAATATCGACAGGCATTTCGAATCTATGAACGCAATGGAGGTACCGGATTGATGGAATACTGTCTAGTATCCGGAATCGCCAGAAGCTATGAAATACTGGAAGATAATTGCGTAAAACTGGGGATTTTTCCAGTTTTCAGATGAAAAATCAGATTGGTTTCCCTTTGCGAAAAAGGGATTAGTGGTTTACTTTTTGAAAAAAATAGCTTATAATCAACTATGAATGAAAAAATGTTGTAGAAATACAAGAAGGAGAAGGATTATGGAAATTTCAGCTTTACAGAAAGCCAGATATGAGTATGCTCCGAAGCTTCCCGGCATGCTGAGACACGGCATTGCAGATATCTGCGTTAAGGAAGGCGAAGAGACTCAGAGCGTTGCAGATCAGGAGAAGATCAAAGCGCTGTTCCCCAATACCTACGGTAAAAAGGACGTACATCATCCACCCGTTGGCCGTGGCGCAGATTCTTGCCGATCTCGGCATGGGACC
>OGZK01000751.1_pt1 | contig 31923 bp, 42 predicted proteins | sample 1576791 | NCBI WGS metagenome assembly OGZK01 (sample SAMEA3541556, study PRJEB24748) | human gut metagenome | biome: human gut; feature: human-associated habitat; material: faeces | place: China | collected 2012
TTTCTTGTATTATAACAGCTCCTGCTCCATCTGATAGTAAAATTGATGTAGATAAATCTTTTTTTTCTATACAGTTTGATAATAAGTCTACACCTATCATTAGTGCTGTTTTGGATTTTCCTGTTGTTATATAACTTTGTACAATATCTAATGTATTTATAAAGCCTGCACACCCTCCTAAAATGTCTAGACACATACAGTTTTTAATGTTAAAATACTTTTGAATTTTATATGATATTCCTGGCATTAACATATTTGTTGATGTTGTTGCAACAATAATAAAATCTATGTTTTTTATATTTATTTTTGGATTTTTTTCTATCAAATTTTCTACACTTTTTATTGCTAATTCTTCTATATTTTCATCTTTTGAATAATATCTTTTTTGTATTCCTGTTCTTTTGTATATGTAATCTTCCGTTATATTTAGTTTTTTTGCAAGATATGAATTGTTTATTTCAGTTTTCGGTAAATAACTTCCTGTTGCTATGATTTCTATACTTTTCATTTTCACCTCTATATTATATTTTCTAATGTTTTAATAAAATTTTCTGTGATTTTTTCTTTATCAAAAATTTTTCCTGTTTCTTTATATAATGATGTTGATATGTTTTCTAATTCACTTGGAAACTTATCTTCATTTACATTGAAACCTAGGCTTATTATTATATAATTTATTTTGTTTCCTATTGTGTTGCATTCTGTTAAAATTCCACATATTTTCTTTCCATTTAGCATTAGGTCATTTGGTTCTTTTATGTTTAATCTGATGTTATAGTTTTCTTGCATTGTTTTTTGGATTCTTTTTGCTATTTCTGTTGTTAATCCTTCTAATTTTGTTATGTCTTTTTGTGTTTTGTTTAATATGCTTATTGCTATATTCTTATTTGAACCTGTGTGCCATTTTCTTCCTTTTGTTCCTATTCCTTCTGTTTGTTCTTCTGCTATTATTGCTATGTTTTCTGTGTATTTGTTGTTGTTTTCTTTTAAATATGTGTGTGTTGATTTTATTTGTTTGAATTTTTCTGTTTTCATTTTTCTTTTCCTTTTTTGTTTTTTTAGATTTTATATTATTTTTTATTTTTTCTCTATTATTCTGAACGGTCAGTTTTGTGGTTACATTTTTATATTAAATTTTATAAAAAAACTAGACTGTTAATTTATTTTGTGTTATTATTATTTAGTAAAACAAATGAAAATTTTTAGGAGGTATATTAATGACAAAATTGAAAAAAATTCTAATTGCAACATTAATCTTTATTGTTACAATATTATTGAATTTAAATGTAAAAGCAGTTGATTTAAATTTAACAGAAAATACTAGTGACTCTAATACAACTATCAATACTACTGATGAAGAAGATTATCCTACTTCAAATTATGCAAGATCTTCATCAAATACTAATACAAATCCAATATCTACTACTTCATCAGCTACTGTGAAAACAACATCTTCAACAGAATCTGGTTTAGGACTTACAAATATTTTAAATATTTTCTTGATTAGTATTGGAATCATTTTAATATTACTAGCTATTGCTATTTTAATTAGATTAAAAAATTAACAAAATAAATTGTCAAAAGTTGTCAAATTTGGTTTTTCCTGTTGACAACTTTTTTTGCATTTTTCTAGCAATTTTTGTATGTATATTTTCTCCAAATTTTAAAATAATATTAGTAGATTTAAAAAATCATATTAAACTTTTTAATTGTAAGGAGGATTATTATTATGAATAGAAAATTTTTTGTTTCTTTGGCTATTTTATTGTTTAGCATTTTTTCTTTTTCTATTTGTTTAGCTACTAATGGTAGTGGTATTGGTACTGCTGCTAATGATGTTAGAAATTTTGTTGGTGTTGTTGAAGATACTGTTGAAAATGCTGCTATGGATGTCTCTAATGCTTCCAAAGGTGCGACTGGTGGAACTGAAAATATGATGAATGGTAATCGTACATCTGGTATGTCTAGTTCTAATATGAATAGTGGATATTCTGCTACTAGAACAAATACTGATACTACTATGGGTATGTCTCAAAATGCCTGGATTTGGTTTGTACTTGGTGTTGCTGCTATCGCTATAATTGCTGTTGTTTGGTATTATTCTATGCAATTTACAAATACTGGTCGCCATGGACGTAATGATGATGATAATGAAAATTAATTTTTAAAAGTGCCATCGCTATGGTGACACTTTTTCTTCTAAAATTTTAAACATTTACATATAAAATTGGGCGAAAGCCCATGCGGAAGTCGCTGTAAGAAGTGCTGATACCGTTGCTGCGAATGCTCGTATAGTCGCTGCTGTAACCATAATTGCCTCCTCGAACAACACAAGGACCGTTAGAAATGTTAGACGTCTCTGTTGTCCATTCTATGGTGTTACTTGCCATATCATATATATTGCATTGTACATCTATTTTACTTGTGTCTGATAAAGAGTTTGTTCCTGTTTGTAATAATGAAGTATTTAAACTATTTTGTATTGAATATTTTGAATTTGTTCCACAATTTTGTATAAATACTGTTGCTGTATCCCATGCATAACTATTCATTAAATCACTTGTAAATTTATCACTATTATACATATTTTGAGATAATTGAGCAGCTTGTAGTTGTGTTACATAGTTATATACATTTTCTGTTCCTTTTTCTGTTATTTGTGTTAAAGCATTTCCAGATGCACTTCTAGCTGTTGCTGTTCTTGCTTCATATCTTCCTATATAATATCCTCCATTTTGAGCAACACTATTTTTAAAATTTGTTATATTTTTTGCTATTGTATTTCCATATTTTTTTAGTGTTGATGCATCATTTGCATCTTCTTCAACGTAAGTACCTGAGTATGCACTTTCTACTCCTGTTGTAGAATTAAAATCATATCTTCCTAATGTTATTGTTGCAGTTGTTCCATCTGATTTTGTTATTGTTCCTACTGGTATCCACACAAATTGGCTTCCTTTTGTTGCTGTTTCTGTTACATCTTCTATTACTATCCCTTTATCTACTGTTGTTGCTCCATTTACTATTTTGAATCCTGCTGGCACAACTATTTTGTTATTTTTTGCATCTTTTAATTCTGTATTATCTGTCGTACTTAATGCTCCATTCTTTTTTATTGATTCTTCTACTGTTGGTACTTTTGATTCTTCTTTACTATTTCCTAAATATTTATTTATCTCATCTTCATATTCATTTAATCTTTGTCCTTGCTCTTTTTCTGCCTTTTCTGTTGCATTTTGAGCTGTCTTTGCATTTTTGAACAATCCTTGGTTTGTTAATGCAGATATTGATATTCCTGCTAATATCAATAAAATTATAATTGTTATTACTAATGCTATTAATGTAATACCTTTGTCTTTATTTTTTATCATAATTTTTTCTCCTTTGTTTTCTATTTTATTTTTTCTTATTATTTGTATTTTTATTCTTTTAATTTATTTTTTATTTTTTACAAATTCTTTTTGCAAAATATTTTCTTGAAATCATAACTTGGCATTCTAACGTATTGCATTCGTTAGAAGCGCTCTTTTTGAGTTCTTCTAATAGAAGTTATTTGGTTATACTAATAAGTTACGGATTAAGCGTTCAGTTCTACAAATATAAAAGTGGACGAAAGCCAATAACAACGCTGCTGTCAGAAGTGCGGTCGCCGTAGCGAGTGCTCGTGTAGTAGTCGCTGTTGTAGTAAATGCCTCCTCGATTGCCACAAGGAAGGCTGGAATTGTTAGACGTCTCTGTTGTCCATTCCCTTATATTACTTGCCATATCATATATATTACATTGTACATCTATTTTACTTGTATCTGTTAAAGAGTTTGTTCCTGTTTGTAACAATGATGTATTTAAACTAATTTGTCTTGAATATTTTGCATTTGTTCCACAATTTTGTATAAATACTGTTGCTGTATCCCATGCATAACTATTCATTAAATCACTTGTAAAGTTATCATTATTATACATATTTTGAGATAATTGTGCAGCTTGTAGTTGTGTTACATAGTTATATACATTTTCTGTTCCTTTTTCTGTTATTTGTGTTAAAGCATTTCCAGCAGCACTCCTAGCGGTTGCTGTTCTTGCTTCATATCTTCCTATATAATATCCACCATTTGTTGCTACACTATTTTTAAATTTTGTTATATTTTTTGCAATTGTATTTCCACATTTTTTTAGTGTTGATGAATCATTCGAATCTTCTTCAACGTAAGTATCTGAGTATGCACTTTCTTTTCCAGTTGTAGCATCAAAGCCATATCTTCCTAATGTTATTGTTGCAGTTGTTCCATCTGATTTTATTATTGTTCCTACTGGTATCCACACAAATTGGCTTCCTTTTGTTGCTGTTTCTGTTACATCTTCTATTACTATTCCTTTATCAACTGTTGTTGCTCCATTTACTATTTTGAATCCTGCTGGTACTACTATTCTATTACCTTTTTCGTCTTTTAATTTAGTATTATCTGTCTTGCTTAACTCCTTATTTATATTATCTGTTATCAAACCAATTTTTTCATCTTCATTAGCATTATTTAAATATTTATTTATCTCATCTTCATATTCATTTAATCTTTGTCCTTGCTCTTTTTCTGCCTTTTCTGTTGCATTTTGAGCTGTCTTTGCATTTTTGAACAATCCTTGGTTTGTTAATGCTGATATTGATATTCCTGACAATATCAATAGAATAATTATCGTTATTACTAATGCTATTAATGTAATACCTTTGTTTTTGTTCATTTTTTCCTCCTTAGTTTTTTTAATTAATTTTTCTTATTATTTGTGATTTCATGTTTTTTATTACTAATTCTTTTTATTGTATCACATAATTCACAAATTGTGGATTTTAAAAAATTATATCCATAAATCATGAATATGTCAATAGAACTTAAACTTATTTCTATAAATTATTTTCTTTAAAATACTATATAATTTTTAATAATCATCTTATATTTTTGTTTGCAGTTTTGTTTTTTTCGTGTTATACTTTTAATTGAAATATTTAGAAAATGAGAGGTATATAAAAACATGTCTGATAATAAATTAATTGCAAAAAATCCAACTGCATTTCATAATTACACAATCGAAAATAAATTAGAAGCAGGAATTGTACTATCAGGTACAGAGATAAAATCTATAAGAAGCGGGAAAGCAAACTTAAAGGACAGCTATGCCATAATAAAAAATAATGAAATTTATATTGTTGGATTACATATTAGTCCATATGAACATGGAAACATTTTTAATAAAGATCCTTTACGTGATAGAAAATTATTGTTAAATAGACGTGAAATTAACAAATTAATAGTTATGACTAAACAAAAAGGTTATAGCCTTGTTCCATTAAGTATGTATTTTAAAGGCAGTTTAGTTAAAGTTGAGCTTGGTGTTGGCAAAGGTAAAAAACTTTATGATAAACGTGAAGATATTGCGAAAAAAGATGCAGAGAGAAGAATGTTACAACATTTAAAGAACCAGTAAATGATTCTACTATTTACTGGTTCTTTTCTTAATATATAAAATTACATTGCATATGAATTGTTTTTCTGATTTATTCTATTTCTCCAATTAAATCATAATTACTTACATCAATAATTTTACAATTTACAAAATTATCTAAAATTTCATTTTCATTTGAATTATCATTATTTTCAATATATACTAATCCGTCTTCATCTGGAACATCTTGCATAGTTCTACCTATAAAATATTTGCCATCAAAAGACATATCTTCTACTAAAACTTTATAAGTTTTTCCTATTTTATTTTTTAAAATTTGTTTTGAAATTTCTTGTTGTGCTTCCATTATTTTGTTATATCTTGATTTTTTAGTATTACCATGTATTTGTTCTGGAAGTCTTGCTGCTGGTGTTCCTTCCTCTTTTGAGTACATAAATGTACCCAACTTATCAAATTTTGTGTTTTTAACAAAATCTAAAAGTTCTTCAAAATCTTCCTTAGTTTCACCTGGGAATCCAACAATCAAACTTGTTCTTAGTGTTACATCTGGTATTTCATTTCTGATTTTTTCTATTATTGCAGTAATATTTTCTTTACTTGTCTTTCTATTCATCTTTTTTAGAATTGGATTTGATATATGTTGAATTGGAATATCAAAGTATTTTGCAATCTTCTTATTAGTTGCTATAACTTTTATCAACTCATCTGTAATTCCTTCTGGATATGAATATAAGAATCTAATCCATTCAATTCCATTTATCTTGCTTAATTTTTCTAATAATTCTGCAAGTTTGCTTTCTCCATATATATCAACACCATATTTTGTTGTATCTTGTGCAATTACGATTAATTCTTTTATTCCTTTTTTAGCAAGCATTTCAGCTTCATCTAAAACATCTTCCATTTTTCTGCTAACAAATGGACCTCTTATATATGGAATAGCACAATATGTACATCTGTTACTGCATCCTTCCCCAATTTTCAAATATGCATAGTTTTTACCTGTTGTAACAATTCTTTCCATAAATTCATTGTATGTAGGCATTGGAAGTGGCTTTACTTCTGATATTTTTGTTACTGTTTTTGTTTTTGATTTTTCTACTATATCTCTTTTTAGTAAATCTTCTATTTTATCCCATAATTTATTGTATTCGTCTATTTTTACGAATAAATCTACCTCTGGTAAAAGTTTTACTAAATCATCATAATATCTTTGTACAAGACATCCCATTGCTATTAGATATTTGCATCTTTTCTTTTTGTATTCTGCCATTTCTAAGATTGTGTTAATGGCTTCTTCTTTTGCTGATTCTATAAATCCACATGTGTTTACTACTAATATGTCTGCTTCATCTGGATTGTTTACTATTTTATAGTTGTTGTTTTTGAATAGTCCTATTGCTACTTCTGTATCTATTAAATTTTTGCTACATCCTAGTGATATAAATCCTACGTTCATTTTTTCCTCCATCGGTTTATTCTTTATGACTGCATACATGTTTTCTTGTCATTTCCATTAAATCTAATTTTGTAAAACCTTCAACTTGTGTTTTTGTTCTATCATTTTTTAATCTTTCTTTTAATAATTTTTCTATTTTTTCTTTATGGCTATAATCTTTCATATCAATATAGTCGATTATAATAATTCCGCCAATATCTCTTAATCTAAGTTGTTTGGCTATTTCAATTGTTGCTTCCTCATTTACTTTATATACTGTTTGCTCTGGATTTTTACTTCCTGTATATTTTCCTGTGTTTACATCGATTGCTGTTAGTGCTTCTGTTTTATCAATAGTGATAAATCCACCACATTTTAGCCATATCTTTCTGTTTTCTATTTTTAATATTTCTTTTTTTATATCGTATTTATCTAGTGCATCTTCATTTTCTTTTAGTTCTATTGTTGCGTTTTCTAAATAATTGTTTTGATTTTTAAAGTTTTGAATTTTATCAAATTCTCTTTTGCTGTTTACTGTTATTTTTTGTATTGAATTTTCTGGCAAATCTATTATCATTTTTTCAACGAGACTTTGTGCTTTCTCTAATAGTTTTGGCATTTTACCTGTGTCATTTTTAAATGCTTTTTGGATGTTGTCCCATCTTTTTTCTGTGTTTTTTATATCTTCTATTATTTCTTTTTCTTTTCCTACTGCTGATGTTCTTATTATTGCTCCGTTTCCTTGACTTAGGTTTTCTTTTACTAGTTTTATTAGTCTTTCTTGTTCTTTTTTATCTTCTATTTTTTGAGATATTGTTATTATATCTGTATTTGGCATTAATGCTATATATTTGCTTGGTAGATTTATGTGTGTTGATACTCTTGCTCCTTTTTGAAGATTGCTATCTTTTTTTACTTGTACTAATATTTTTTGTCCTTCTTTTATAACATCACTTATGTCTATTTCATTATGATTTAGTTGATTTTTTGTGTTGTTTTGTTCATTTTTTTCATTAACTTTTTCTAGTATATCTTTTAGGTGTATAAAACTATTTTTTTCAGTTCCTATGTCTACGAATGCTGATTGCATACCTTTTATTATATTCCTTACTACACCTATATAAATATTTCCTTCTTTTCTTGTCGATTTTTCTTCGTCTATATAGTATTCTACTAGTTTTTCATTGTCTACTAACGCTATTTGCCTTTCTTGTTGATTTTTGTCTATTAATATTTCTAGCATTTTTGTATTCCTCTCTAATTAAATTTGTTCATTGCAATATCTATTCCGTTTTTTAATATTTCTTCTATTGCTTCTGCTGCTTTTTTTGTCCCTTGTTGTAGTATTTTTTGCTCTTCTTCTGGCACGTTTCCAATGACATAATTTATCATATCACTTTTGAATTCAGGTTGTCCTATACCTACTCTTATTCTTATAAAATCTGTTGTGTTTAATTCTTGTACAACTGATTTCATACCATTGTGTGAACCTGGTCCACCTTTTTTTCTTAGTTTTATTTTTCCTTTTTCTATATCTATGTCGTCATATATTACTATTATTTCTTCTGGTTTTACATTATAAAAGTCTCTTGCTTCTTTTATTGCCTCTCCACTTAGATTCATATATGTTTGTGGTTTTAGTAATATTACTTTTTCATTTTGAATTATTCCTGTTTCATATAGTGCTTTGAATTTTGTTTTTGTTATATTGATATTGTTGTTTTTTGCTAATTCATTTATTGTGTCAAATCCCATGTTGTGTCTTGTGTGTGCATATTCACTTTCTGGGTTTCCTAATCCTACTATTAAATACATTTCTACCTTTCCTTTTTATCGTCTGAATATTTTATTTAATATTTTTATTGTTTAAATAGTTTATTGAATAGTCCTATTCCTTTTTTTGAGTTATCACTATCTTCTTGTTTTTGATTATTTTTTCTTGTGTTTTTTGTTTTGTTTTGTTTTTTGTTTATTTTGCTATGTTTATTGTGATTGCGTTCATCCTCTTCTTTATAGTCATCATCATCGTCTTCTTCATATTCATCTTCTTCATATTCATCGTCGTCTTCTTCGTCATCATAATCATCATATTCATCATCATAGTCATCGTCATACTCGTCATTATAGTTGTCATCATATTCATCTTCAAACTCTTCATCTTCTTCGAATTCATCATCTGAATCTATATCACTATCATCTTGATTCTCATCATCTTCTTCATATTCATCGTCGTCTGAATCATCTATTTCTGAATCGTCATCCTCATATTCTTCATCATATTCATCTTCGTACTCATCATCATCGTCAAATTCAAATTCTTCAACATATTCAGCATCCTCCTCTGAAATTTTTGTTTTAAATATGTCGTCTTCTACTTTTTCTTCTGGTAGAACTTCTGCATCATCTTCCTCTAATTTAAATTCTGATAAATCTTTTCCAAACTTTTCACTTACTTCATTTTGAAAAATATGATAAATATTCTTTATCTCTTCTATTCTCCAATAATTAGAATTTATTAAAGCTCCTGCATTTATTCTTATATTATTTACTTCTTTTTCAAAGTTTTTCTCTTTATCTTCAACATTTTTTAGATATTCTTTATTATATAATTCTTTATATGCTTTTTTGCTTGATTTTCCTGCTATTTCTCGTAAGATTAATTCATATAAATTTTCAAATTGTTCTATATCTGCTTTAAAACTTTCGCATGCCTCTGACATCAATTTATTGTGGACTTTTACTCCATTAATAGCTGCCATTCTTTCATTATCTAAGAAACTTACAATATATAATTTCAATGCTTTTAGAAATGCTAATTTTAAGCTTACATCTCTTAGATTTTTAGTATACTTGTCTAATTTTATATCATCATTGTTTAGTTCTATTAATAGTCTCTTTGTTTTTTCATAAACTGCTATATAACATTCTGCTTCTCTTTTTTCTATTTTATTTCTAATATTGACAGCATTTTCGATTACTTCTCTGTTAAATGGTACTCTTTCATCTTTTCCATTTTCTATCATTGCATCTATTATTTCTTTTTCAGTGTCTTCGTTTTCTGAATTAAGATATTCTTTTATCTCTCTTAAAACGTTTTTATCTATACTGTTGAAATCATTTGTTATTTTTTCTATTAATTGAAGGTGCTTTTTTTCTTCTGCTCTTCTACTTTTTGAACTAATATTTCTATCTTGTTGTTTTTGAGCAAAATCTGTTAATGCTTTTATATAATTTTTTCTTGACTCTTCTAATTTTTCATTATTTGCAGAAATGCTGTTTTCTATTTTTATAAGCTTTTTCTCAATAATTTCTGGCTCTTCATCTAAATCATCAAAAAGTTGATTTCTATCTTCTTCTAATTTTGTGTTTGTTTTAGAAATCCTTTTTTGTTCTTGTTGAATTGATCTTATCTCATTTGCAACTGTGTCAAATTCGTTTATTATCTTATCTTCTTCTTCAAGAATTAATTGGTACTTTTGTATTTCTTCTGTAATTTCTTTATAGTCTTTATATATTGTTTTTAAGTTTGGTTTTTTATCAAATCCTAATATTGTATTAAAGTTTTTTTCTAGAACTATTGCACTTCTCTCATACATGTTATTGTACCCTCCAAATATCTCAAATTTTCATATATTTTACCATTTTTACTTGAAAAAGACAAGTATTTTTATATATTTTCCCTGTCCTTTTGCTCTACACTACTTTTCCGTGGTATTCCGTACAACTGTTACATTGTCTGGTATGTCTTTTAATACTACACTGTTTGCTCCTATTTTTACATTATTCCCTATTTTTATTGGTCCTAATACTTTTGCTCCTGAACCAACCATTACATTGTTTCCTATATCTGGGTGTCTTTTATATTTATCCTTACCTGTTCCTCCTAATGTACTATTATGGTATATTGTGCAATCATCTCCTATTGTTGATGTTTCTCCTATTACTACTCCCATTCCATGGTCTATAAGTAGTCTTCTTCCTATTTTTGCACCTGGGTGTATTTCAATTCCTGTTATGTGTCTTGAAATTTGTGATATTAATCTTGCTAAAAAGTGCAGGTTTTTGTTATATAAAAAGTGGGCTATTCTATGAAATAATATAGCGTGAAATCCCGGGTATAGTATAATAACTTCTAAAATATTTCGACATGCTGGGTCTTTTTCTTTTATATTTTTTGCGTCTTCATATAAACTTTTTATTATATTTTTCATTTGCATCACCTGTTATATTTTATGATATATTTATCGTGATGGTTCTTAGTTATGTTTTTAATAAATTATAAAGAGTATGAAACAAATAGGTTGTTTCATACTCTTTATAAAAATCTTTAATTTAAATCAGTTCTTTAATTTCTGCTAATAAATCTTTTTCTGTTTTATTTAAACAGTCAATTAAAAATAGGTTTTTATAATTTTTTAAATTATAATATGTGTCCAAATATAATCTTTGAAAAATTATTGCTTTCTTATCAAATTCGCTTACAACTTCCCGTGAATAAATTCGTTTTTTCAAACTTTCTTCATCTGATAAATACAAGAAAATTACTTTCCTATTTTTATCTTCTTTAAGATATTGTTTTACTTTATTTATTCTTATTGTATCTGGAATTTCCTCTCTCATTTTTTGAGTTATTTCTTTTACAGCTCTATCTTGTGTTAAAATTCCTTCAACTGCTAGATTTTGTGCTAATGTTGATTTTCCTACTCCATCTGCCCCTTCAATTATAACATTTATTTTTTTTAAACTTCCTTTCAAAATATTTCTTAATAAATATTTTTCATTTAATGTTACATCAATAAAGTCGTTGTGTGGTTGCTCACATGTGTCATTAAAAAAATAAAATATTGTTATAATTCCAGTAATGTTTACAGCAATAAATGAATCATAATATTCAACTATTAATTTTTGCTTTTCTTTTATTATTTGAAAAGTTTTGTTTTGGACTCTTTGTGATAAAAATATCCGTTCTAAATTGTTTTTTACCGTTATGTATTTTTTCATTTTTTTCACATTCCTTTCTGTTTTTTTATTGCTTTAAAGAACTGTTTTATATAATTAATGCTTTTGCATTAAGCTAAAAAACTATTTTATGATAAAATGTTCAAACTCAAAATTTTTGTTTAATAATTTTTCTTTGAGTTGTGTTGGTTTAAAATCTATATTTTTGAGTTCTTCAATAGAAACCCATTTAAAATGTAAATTTATTTTTTCTTCATTTTCTTCTTGTGTTTCATATTCTTTTTTTGTAATATTTTCTTTATCGTCTAACTTTAATAAATAGTAAAAGCCAAGTTCATGTATTTTTTTACCATTTTTCCTTGTAAAAAAGTTCTCCGTTATTGCTATAAGCTTTTCAATGTGTGCATTATATCCTGTTTCCTCTTTATTTTCTCTTAACATTGCTTCTCTCGAACTTTCTGCAATTTTCACATGTCCTCCTGGCAAACAGTAAAAATTGTTTTGACTCATTTTTACTACTAATATTTCATTATTGCATATTAGTACTCCATTTACTCGAAATTTAAAATTTCCATATAAGTTTTCTATCTTTATATCATTTTCTTCCATAACTTTCTCCTTTTTTAGTTTTTATCCAATATTATAATTGGTTATAATCAATTACCAATTGGTTAATTACATTTTAATAAAATTTTGCAGGTCTTTCAATATATTTTTTCAAATTTTCTTTGAATTGCGTATTTTTTACGTCTATATCATCTTCATCATTATACATACATTGTTTCATTTTTCCATTTGCTGTTATTCTTAAATGAATTTGCTTACAGATATCACACTCTCTAATTTTACAATGTGAATGAAAAAATGTAACAACTTTTCTGTTATCTATATATCCACTAATTTCATTATATGAATCCTTTTTATATGATAATTTAAATTTATCTTGTAATATTTTTTCCATTTTTAAGAATTCTTTTGATGTATTTTTTTCTTTTTTGTAGTTAACTATTTCTAAAATTTTAATTCTTACCTCATGTTCTATTCCCCACTCTAACATCTTTATTTTATTCTCTAAATCATCATTATAGACTGATGATATGCTTACATCACATCCAAAACTTTTAATTTTTAATATATTATCTAATATTTGTTTTGATGAAACTCCTACTGGTGAATTCTTAGATATATCTTTATCAAAGTAGTCTAAACCTACTATGACTCTATTTATCCATTTATGTTTTATCATATAAATTAATTTTTCTATTTCTATACAATTAGTATTAATTCCTATATCTAAGTTATATTTTTCAGATATCATTTTACATATCTCGTAAATTTGCGGATGTATAAGAGGTTCTCCTCCGAGTTAATCTAATTGCTTTTAATCCATATTCTTTTGAATCTTTTATTATTTTTTCAATATCTTCTAGTTTTAGCATACTTATTTCATTATTTCCTTCATTATGACAGTATACACATTTCATATTGCAACTTGATATTATTGACATTCTATATTGATTTCTTGGTATTTCTAATGTTTTAACTTTCAACTAGTGATTTCTCCTTCCTATACAAAATTTTATATTATTAAAGTCTATCTCTTTATCAATATCTCTTATAACATATTTAAATAATTGATTTATTTCTTCGAATTTATTTGTTTTTATACAATTTATATACTTATCTATGAATTGATTTTCTGGCATGCTTTTGTGTTGTACTTCCTGCATTTTTTTATCTGTATATAATTTATAAACTTTGGATGTTGACATATTGGAGAATCCATTTTTCTTGTTATAATAGACTCTAATTTTATTAAGTGTAATAGCATAAAAGGTATTGTAATATATGGATTTTTCTAAATTCATTTTTCTTAAATATTCTATTGATTTTTGTAATGATTTAGCTTCATAAATTACATCTTCTTGACTTAGTTTTGGTAATCCATTTTTGTATTTTTGCAAAGTATATTTTTGTAATTCTTTTAATTTTCCATTTTTATCTTGTAATATTTTGCCATATCCAACTGCTGATAGCATTGTATCTTCATAATTTTCAAAATCTTTATCTACTCTATCATATAAATTTTGTAACGTTCTTTGATAATTTTCAAAATTATATCCTTTATATTGTATATATTCTTTTTGTGCTGCTTTTTGTGAGTTTGAATTATATATAATAATTAAATCAACATCAGAGTCTTCTTTATTAGTATTTGTTTGATAACTCCCATAAAAAATAACACCTTCTATTCTTTCATCTTCTGTGTAACCAAATTCATTTAAGAAGTCATATATTACTTCTTCTATTTCCATATTTAATAACTTTTCCTTTCTTAAAATATAACTTTGTTTAAAAAATTTAGTTTTTTCTTATGATATTATTGATTTTAATACTTTAATTTTGAAAATGCTGTCGTATTTTGTCGAAAACAATAAAAAAGTGTAATATAAATATATCAATTTACCTTACACTTTCTTGTTGTTATAAATATTATTATTTTCCTATAAAAATTTGGACATATACTTTTCCATACTTGTTGCTTTTAACAACACCTATACCAGTATAATTAAAAGCAGAATTTAAAATATTGGCTTTATGACCAGAAGAATTCATCCAAGCAGTAACAGCTGCACTATTGCTAGAATTTCCAGCAATATTTTCTCCTGCTGTTTTATATGATATTTTAAAACTTTTTAGCATATCAAATGGAGAACCGTAAGTCGGTGAATTGTGTGAAAAATAGTTATTGTCTACCATATCTTTTGCCTTTATTCTTGCAACATTCAATACTTCTGAATCCATTTTTAAAGCAGTTAATCCATTATTTGTTCTTTGCTTATTTATTAAATCAAATACTTCTTTTTCATCACTACTCATTGTGGTTGTATTAGCTGTGCTTCCTGAACTTGAACTACTAGATCCGGTACTTCCTGAATTTGTTCCTCCACTAGAATTCGGATATATTGCTTTTACATACTTTTTGCTAACAGCTCCTACATAGTCTCCTTCAACCTGAACAATATACCAATCGCCTACACCAGCAAATACTCTTATATATTCATTTTTCTTGACTGTTGCCACTATGTTATAATTTACTCCTGGTCCACTTCTAACATTTAAAGTTGTTGCTGTTACTAACCCTGTTGAAAAATCAACTTTATAATAATGCTGCATTCCAAATGATTGTGTAAAAATACATATTACCATAACAAACAATAATACACCGCTTACCTTGAATATTGTTTTCTTTTTTATACTAATAATTTTCATCCAACATCCCCTTTCTATTAAAATGTTTATACATATTGTTTGTCTTTTATGTATTTTTATTATTAGAAACATTTTAAACCAACAGGGATATTTTTTAATTGGTTCAACAATATTCCTATTGGTTTAAATAAATACATTTTTTATATGGATAAATCTTATTTTTTCATAATTATATTCTGATATTCTTTTATTGAATGAAATATCTCCTACTGTTTTTTAACTATGATGTCCTAAATAGATAGGTTTCTCAAAAAAAGACATTAATATTCTTCTATTTTTACATAGACCTTATCTTCTAGTGCATATTTTTTTTCTACTTCTAATTTAGTTATCTGATTATCATCTCTAAATGCAAATTTATTCATGCTATCTAAAACTACTTTTACAATGTTATCTATATCTGGTTTTTTGGTTGGACTGATATTGTTATCTAACATTTCGTTTATTTCTGATTTTTTTGTTGTTTTTGGTATTGAAAAGTATGCTATTATATTTACTTTTATTCTTCCTTCTAAAATTTTGAATCTTGGATATTTTAGCAAAAAGTATTGTTCTACTAGTGATTCATAATCTTTTGTTCTTGTCGGTGTGTAGACCGCTCCTGTGTATGAGTTTAGTCGTGGCCTTCCTTTTCCTATTACTTTTCCTGGTACTTCAAATTCATATATCATTTGTTTTTCTCCCTATATTATATTAAGTTTTCTGGATTTAGTGCTTGTAATTCTGGTAATACAAATATTCCATCTTTCATTATAAAAACCTTTCTTTATTTGGATATTTTACCATATAAATTTTAAAATTAAAAGTAGTTTTTATTAAAAAAGTGATTAGGAAAATGTGTATATTTCATTAAAAAGTCCTTAGGAAAATGTGTATGATTTGTTAAAAAGTCCTTAGGAAAATGTGATATTTTTACAAAAAGTCCTTCTACTGGTCTTCTGATACTGGTACATCAGAATTGGATTTTATAACTCAAATTGGGAAAGATAATGTTCCAAAAGAATGTTTATAATAATTTTTTTATAAGAGTATTATAAAATAGACACTATGCATTTTGACATAGTGTCTATATTTCAACTAAATATTCTTTTAAAAATTCTACAACTCCATTTTGGTTATTAGTCTCTGAAGTTATACAATCTGCCTGTTCTTTAACTTCTGGCAAGGCATTCTTCATAGCAACACCGACACCGCATTTTTTAAGCATTTCAATATCATTTAAACCATCACCAAATGCAATAATATTTTCATTTGAAATGCCTTCTAATTTGGCAACTTCAGTTATTCCTTTATATTTTTCAACACCTTTTTGAAGTATATCTAACCATTTTTTATCTCCAAAACTATCTTGCATCATCTCTATTTCTAAATTAGGAAATTTTGATTTAAACAAATCCAAATATTCTTTTGCAAATTCATTATTTAAAAATTCTACTGTTAAATGAGTTATTTCTGATAATTTTTCTAAGATTTCCATTATATTTATTGTACCATCATAGTGATGAGCTAAATTTCTATCGCGTATTTCTATTGTTGTAAATTTGTTTTTATCATAATATGAAGCAATATTTTGAACTGTTTCTTTTGATAATTGATTTATATATATTTCTTTCCATTTTGTTTCTGTATCTTCACTTCTAAATACTGCTGCTCCAGTGTCACTTACAATATAATTTGCAAATTCTGCCCCTTCTGTTCCAATAAGTGCATCTTTTAATATTCTCCCTGTTGCAATTGTAATTATATGTCCTTGTTCTTTTATCTTTTTAAAGTATGATTTTGATATTTCACTTACTATTCCGTCACTATTCAATAGAGTTCCATCTAAATCTAATGCAATTAATTTTTTATCCATTGTTTATCTTCCTTTTCTAATTTTAATAATTGTATTTTTCCAATTTATTTTGTAATTATTCTATAATTCATATATATTAGCTTTTAAAATGATCTTTTGTATTTTTGTTTTATCATCTAGTGCAATATTCCAAGTACTACCTGCAATACTTCTTTTGATTTTATTTTCTTTTGTAGGAGCTCCTAATAGTTTATTGAGCTTTTTTTGTAAATTTACTTTGTTAGTGTATATTGATAGCATATTTTCACTATATAATACATTTATTGTTGTTTCTGTTTCTGATTTGTTTGGTTCTTTGTATATTTTCTCCATAAATTGCTCCTATTTTAAAATTTTATTTGATTTTATCATAGCAAATAATATTACTATTTATCACTAAAATATGTACTTGTTTCTTGTAAATCTTCAAAATTATGTTGTCTTAAAATTTCATATGTAATAATCGCAACAGAATTTGATAAATTCAAAGATCTAAGAGTAGGAAGCATTGGTATTCTTATTGTTTTTTCATCCAAATATTTTTCCAATAAAGTCTCTGGCAATCCTTTTGTTTCTTTTCCATACAATACAAATACTTCATCCATTGTTGAATAGTCTATATCTGTATATTTTGTTGTTCCTTTTGTTGTAGCAAAAAACATATTATTTTCCTCTGGCCTGTATTTATTCAAAAAATCATCTAATGACTTGTGCTCTTCTATGTCTAGCTTGTCCCAATAGTCTAGTCCAGCTCTTTTTACTGATTTTTCATCTATTTTGAATCCTAGTGGGTGTACTAGATGGAGTTTTGCTCCTGTTATTGCACATGTCCTTGCTATATTTCCTGTGTTTTGTGGTATTTCTGGTTCTACCATTACTATATTTAATTTCATTTTTATTACCTTCTTTTTATAATTTTATATTTTTTCTATTAAATTTATATCACAAAAAATGAAAAAAATAAAGTATTATATAAAAAAATGCCCCTTATGTGTATATATAATACTTATACACATAAGGGACTGAGACTTAATTAACAATTGAATATCTACTCAGTAGTTTGCTTATCTGGAATTTTAACATGATATGTTCGTTTTCCTGTTCCAATTTCTCTACATCGAAATATTTTTCACAACAAAACTCACAATGTTCTGCCTTTTCTTTCATCTTTATAAGTGGTAATATAAGTTCTTCTTTTGGTCCAATCTTGATTTCTTTTTCAGTTATTACCTTATCACCTACAAGAGTTGTCTGTATTTTTTCATATAAAGATTTTGTGTCTACCCAAAACTCTGCCGTTACTACTTCTGTTTTTAGAAACTTTTCATCAGAAAGACTTCCTAGTTCTTTGTTTATCCGTTCTAAACAGTCTTCCCACAACTTTGTTCCTTTTTTTTGATTGATTTCGTTGAATCTCGCTGTGATTTGTAATTCCATTTGTCTTTCAGTCATTTTTTACCTCCTTGAATGTGATGGAGGTACGAAACCTCCAAGTTTTTAGTTGCTTTTAGGTTTCCTAAAATTAAGTTGAACAAATTATATCATTTTTTTATGTAAATTACAAGTGTTTTATTTTTCTTATTTAGTTTTATATTACAATTATTAATTGGATTCAACTATTTTTCCATTTTTTAATAAAATGATTTTGTTACATTCTTTTATTGTTGATAATCTATGTGCAATAACAATAGTAATTTTATTTTTAGTAATTTCTTTTATTGCATTACTATTGTTTTCTTTTATTATTCCTGTCGTTATTCCATATAATTTTTGTTTGTTTAAATTTATTACTCTATATTCTAATATCTTAATCCATCTTCCATATTTATTTTTGTTGGTATAATAAATTTAGCATCTATTTTATGTGATACTAAATTTGTTATTACTTTCATAGCTCTTGAACCATCAAACCATTTTGGATTATCACTATTTGCTCTAATTTTATCTAACGAAGTTACTAAGGCATCTTTATCATAATTGTCACTCATTTCAGTTGTTAGCATATATTTTTGTTTTTCGTTTTTATACAAAGTATTTTCTATTAAGTTATATCTTGCATTATTGTACCAATATAAGTGATCTCCTCCTGCTAATATTAAGACATCCGCCTTAACATTTATATCACCAATTAATTCATTAACATAGTTATAAACATCATTAAAAGAACAGCTTGGAACATCGTTTTTTAAGGTATCGAATTTATTCGTAATATCTACAACTCCAAAATTGTAATATTTTTTATCAATAATTGTTTTATTATTTACAAATATAAGTTCTATTGAACCTCCTCCACCTATAAAAACACAAATATTACCATTATATTCTATACTATTGTAACATCCTTGTGCAGTATAGTTTGCTTCATCTTCTTGTGATACAACTTGAATTTTTAAATTATATTTATCATATAACTTTTTATTAATTTCATTTAATTCTTCTTTTGATATATTTCTAAATATGCTACATCCATAAATATTTACATTTTTTGTATAATTTAAAGCGTTTTCTATTGTATTATATAATTTGTTTAAATCTTCTTCATTAATTTTATTTTGTTCTTTATAGTTTTTCTTGAATTCAATTGTTATATTGTTTTCATATATCACATCTTCGTCTTTGTATATATGCGTTTTTGTATTATTACTTCCTATTTCAATAATTGCAAATATATTACTCATTTTATTTTCCTTCCTATTTTTCTGACATTTCATAATATCTTACTAAATATTCCCAGCATCCTTCTTTGTCAGTAATTCCATTATAATTATCTTTAATTTTTTCTATAATTTCATCTTTTTCTATCCATTTTACTTCTGATACTTCTTCTGTTTGTAGTTGTAGTTTAGTTGCATCTATTTCTTTATTTGCGATATAATATTCATTAAAGTAATTGTTAATAATCTCTCCTTTTTTATTTGATGATATTCCCCTTTCTAAAAATAATTTTCTCTATATTTTCTTTTATATCACAAATTTCTAAATTTTCATAGTCTATTTATAAGTCATTTTATGTTTGCTTCTTCAAGTTTATTATCTTCTCTTTTTGATTCTTTTATTATATTGTATATAGTAATAATAGCGATTAAAACTTCTGTTACCATTGATGGATATGCTTTTACACATATATCATGTAAAAACCATAATATTTGATTTAGAACTAATCCATATCTTAAAATTTGTGCATCGTTACTTTTTAAACAAAATATTGCATAACTAGATGATGCTAATATTGGAAAAATTCCTATCCATCCTTTTGTGTTAAAGGCTAGTCCAAATAGTATGTAAAAAACTATAAATAAAATAGTTAGTTTTTTTGTTATTTTTTCTTTATATGTTAAATAATTTCTTATAACATTTACTATATTTGTTACTACTGCTGAATATGAACATAAAAAGAAATTTGACAATGCTCCAAATATTGGATTGAATATTTGAATTTTAGCCATTTCTTTTTTGTTTTTGCTAAAAGTAGACCATGCCATTAGTATTGCACATATAAAAGAACATATTGTTCCTAGTGTAAAATTATATATCATTATATTATTTCTCCAATCTTTTTAATGTTTATTTTTACTTTTTAAAAAAATCTATTTGTTATTTTATCCATTTTTTCACTTCATTTTTTCATTACTATTTTCGAATTTATACTGCTCCAACTACTTTTTTACTCTTTTAATAAATTCTTCTTTATTAGATAATGCTTGTTACTTTTTCCAATACTTGCTCTTTTGTTTTATAAAAATCATATACTAAATATTTTCTTTGTTTTTTACTAAAAAATGCATCAAACAAAATAAATTCATGTGCCCAATATCCAATTCCTCGTTTAGTTAAATACGGACATGCAAATAATCTACATGCCATACATTCAACATTACACATGCCTTTATCTAAATGTTCACATTTTCTAATTTCCTTAAAACAACACCCATCTTTTGAGGTAAATGGATAGAAATTCAAATGTCTTTGTGCTATACATTTATCATTTATAAAATCACAATAATTGTTCGATATAAAATCTTTGCATAAATAATTATATACATAGTCATATATTTTTTCATTTCTAATTTTAACATTATCAATTTTTATAATTTCTAGCGCTTTTGTTAATTCTGAATATTTAAATATATTTTCATTATTTATATTTCTTGCAATAATTTTTATATTTTTAATTTTCCTTTTGTCTAATATTTTTATTAAATCAACAATATCTAATTTATTATTTTCACTTTTATACAATATATTTTGTTTTTTCTTGTAATATATTATTTTTTTGCAAATATTTTTCTTCGTTTTTAGTTCTTTCTCTGTGACATTCATTATACTTTCTACTATTCTATTTATATTTTGTTTCATACGAGTATTAAAATATTTTTGACATTCAATGTCATCTAAATTAATCAATCCTTTTTCAATATTTGTTTCTTGATTATTTATTTCAATATTTATAGTATTTTTTAATTTTAACATTTCATTATTATAACTTATGTATGCACTACATATTCTATATAAAAATCTTGAATCATCAGTGTTTAGATTTTTTAATATTTCCATTTTTATATCTAATTCTTTGCTTACCATACTACGTCACATCCCCCTCAAATACTTTTTCTAGTTTTTAAATTATTGTAAACCCTTTTTCCTCCAACAATTATGTAGCTATAATCATATTTGCAAAATCAATCAATTTATTTCTAACAAACAATTTTATTAATATTCTTTTAAAGAATATTTAATCAATTTTTCTCCATCGTATTCAAATTTTACTGTAAAAAACGTATTATCATTTTTTATCTTCTCTACAAATATCTTATCGCCTTCCCATGTATTTAACTCTGTAACTTTATTTTTGTCAATCCACTGTAAATCTCCTTCATTGCATTCGATTAGTTCACCTGTAAAGTCATTTGAAGTGAATACATATATATATTCTTCTTCCCATGTTGTCGATACATAAGTTACAATACATCTTAATTTATATGATTGAAGTATAAGTCCTGTTTCTTCTTTTACTTCTCTTATTATACATTCTTCTGGACTTTCGTTTTTTTCAAACTTTCCACCAATACCTAACCATTTATCTTTATTAATATCGTTTTTCTTTTTAGTTCTATGTAACATTAAGTATTTTCCGTCTTTTTCTATATAACATAAGGTTGATAGTATCATAAATATATTTCTTCTCCTTCTCTTTATAATTACTTAATTAAAATCTCTTGAATCTCTAGCCAATTATTTACTCTGATTATATTATCTTTTTCTAAATCCTCTTTTGATATTTTTTTATTTCTAAATTCTGTAAATAATATTTTTTTCTCACAACTAATTAAATTTTTAGGTCTGTCATCTATTCCAATATCAAAATTTATCTTACTTTTATCTGATATAAAAATAAAATTGTTACAATCAAGAAAAGGAAAAAAATGTCTTAAATATTCATATTTATATTTTAAATTATGAGAAGCATCAATTACATTCTCTTTCCATACATATGAAGTGACAATATAAATATCATAATTTTGATTTAATCTCTCTATTACTTCAACACAATTTGATAAAGGTTCAATAAATGAACCATCCTCTTTTCTATACAAATTTTTAAATGCATATATCTTTTTAAATTCTTCTTCTCTTCCTTTTATAAGATCTTGTCTGAAAAATCCATTTAATTTTTCAAAATCTACTCCTCCTAAAAATTTATCTAAAAATTCTGTAAATCTTCCTTTTACTATTACTTCGTCCATATCTATCATAATACTTTTTCTTTTCACAATATATCTCCTTTAAATTCATATTCTTTATATTCTTTTGCAATCAATGTTGCACATATATTTATTATTTTATATTTCCATTAATAGTTAGTGTTTCTAGTCAAATGATATGGTTTTAATTTTATATCTTTATTTCTTCCTTGACTCCATATATAATCATTAATATCTATTGAGCAAACTTTATTCCCCAATCTTTTCTTTATTAAATCAATTGCTATAATCATATTAGCTCTTATCTCTACCTCATATTCTGAATTTACTTCTATCTCTTTTTTACTATCTATAATATCAGCTAATTCATCACTATATTCTAGTATTCCTAATCCTCTCATTACTTGTGGAATCTTATAATCCGCACAGCCTACTAAATGAGAATAATCTACCTTTATATGTTCTTTTAATTCTCTTATATGTAATATGTCAGATGTTAACAACTGTGCTAATTTATACAAATAAATAGGCTTGCCATTGTATATTCTTTCATCTTTAAAATTTTGAAAGTATTTTATAATTACATCGAATAATTCTATATCATTAGTAATGTTTTTTATAAATTCATAAAAGTTTTTATTCATTTTTTCATTAACTATTTTACTAACATTTGTTATAATTTTATATCTTTCTTCAAATAACGGAATTTCTACATTTCCTTTTAATATTTCTCTAAATTCATCTTTAGTTATATTAGAAAAATCGGTAGTGTTGTTGTCTTTTACATATTTTAATATTGCATATAGCAATGCAATGCTTCCACTTTCTTTTCCATTTATTGTATTTATCTCCCATTTAGGTTCTCCCCAAAATGAAAAATCTATTGCATCATATACTAGCAAAAAGTTTATTATTGTTTCTGTTGGTAAATCTAATAAATTATATGGTGAAAAACTTAACCAATGTTTAGTTTCTACTTTATTAATTTTTTCTACAAATTTATCTATTTGTTTTTCATTTATTTTAACTGATTTAGAATTATTAACAACATATTTACAACTTTTCATTATTTCATCTAACATTATAAAATTCTCCAATCTTTCTTATTTATAACAAATTCCCAAATTTTCATAGTATATTAAAAAATATACAATTATTCAATATATGCTTTACCTAGCATAACTTCTTTAAATCCCATATTTTTATAAACTTGCTCTGTATAAAATCCTTGTTCTGTTAATACACATACTGTTTCTATTTTAATCTTTTTTAAATCGTTTATTATTTCTGACATAGTTTGTTTGCATACACCTTGCTTTTGATAATTTTTATTTGTTGTAACGTTGTATATAATAGCTTTTTTATCTTTATATAGTACTGTTGCTGTTGATATTGCATCTTTATTATATAATCCAACATAATTAATTACTTTGTATTTGCTCTCACTCTTTTCCATACTTTTTTCTAATGCTACTCTATATCCATCTGACAAACTTTCATATGGTTCATCTGGATTATCTCCTGCAAATCCATCCATTATAGCCTGAATAAATTTACTTTTTAAATTTTCATCGACTCTACTTATTTTAAAATTTATTTTACTTTTATATTCTTTGAAACTATTTAAGTCTTCTATTGTCATCCATACATCAGTATACAAAACCTTCAAATTGTTTTCCTTTATTTTTTCTTGAAGTTCTTTATTATATACATTTGATGTTATATATATCACTGGTTGTCTATTATGTTTCTCCATATCACATTTTATATTTTTCCATACTTTATTTAAATCTGTAATATTTTTTGAATAAGCAAAGTTCCAATACTGGTCATCTATTAAATCGCTTAATAAAATATCATAATTATCTTTTTCTATTATATTTGATTCATATAATTCTAATTGCCCATTAATATGTATATCAATTAAATCATTTATATTTTTATATGTAATATATTTAAAAAGACATTTATATTCTTCTTCGTGTCTTACTAATCCTTCTACTTTTTCTTCCACCATTTTCTCTAAATCTTTGTAGAAAACATATTTAACCTCTGCCACTTCACCATCTTCAAAAATATATTCTTTTATCTCTTTATTACAATTTAATAAATATACGTATTGAAATTCCATATTTTTAGGATTCTTTGTGCTTTTTATTGTTGTAATATATTGCAAATCTTTTTCTGCTATTTCTACACCTAATTCTTCTTTTAATTCTCTAATTACTCCATCAATTACAGTCTCTCCTGTTTTTATATGCCCTGCTCCTGATATATCCCAACAATTAGGGTGCGATTTCTTACTTGCACTTCTTTTTTGTAACAATAATTCATTTTTATCATTTATTATCCATATATGTGCTGTTCTATGAAAGTTACCCTCTTCGTGTGCTTGCTGTTTTTCTTTTTTCTCTCCGGTTGGATTATTGTTTTCATCAAATATATCTATATATTCCATAAAACACCTCTCTATTTTTAATTTAATATTTGCTCTTCTTTAACTATTTTCATAACTTTATTTTCCCATTAAATTATATTAAATTTTACAAACTATTTCAAAACTAGAATTAGTTTGCTCTGTCATTCGTTAATATATCATAAACCCAAAAATTTTCATAGTTATTTTACCTAAAACACTTATATTTTTTACATTTGCTATTTATAAACATTCTATTGTCTTGTTATTGCTGTAAATGTTTCAGGAGTAAAACATCTTTCATAATATGTTGTTACACTTCTTTTAATCTTTCATTCCATGGATATACTACTGCTCTTATTCTATTTTCTTTACAAAATCCAACCATTTCGAATAAATCTGGATGCAAAAATGGCTCTCCCACTGAAATTGATATCTCTTCTATTCCACTTTGATTGTTTCCATGCCTAATTACGTATAACTTCATCGTTACTTTTCCTTATATCATTTTTGTAAAGTGTGTATATTCCTGTAAGTAATAAAATAAAATCACCTAATACCATAAACCAACCATGGTAATAGATATAATAAGATCCATATAAAATTCCTGTTGTTATTCCAGATATTCTAACTAATTTCATATTTGATTGCCATAAACAATATGATCTAATCATTGAACCAATTGTTGGTAATAGTGAAATCCATCCTGTCCATGAAAAATAACAATTTATAATAATTATTCCTTCAAAAATAAATAGTATTATTAAATATGCAGATTTACTAAATTTGTTTTTGTTTATAAATATAAAAGTCCTTATTAGATTTATTATACTTAAAATTGTGCCTGTAAAAGCTGATATTAAAAAATCATATATTGCTTCAAAAAAGCAATTTAATGATTGAACATATAATGATTTTTTTCTCTCTTTAATACATATACTAATACACACTGCTAATAACGCTAAAATACTAAATACCATTTTTTATTTCTCCTATAATCTCTACTTTTTATTTTTTTAGTCAACCCTTACCACTAATTATGATATTAGGAAGTTGATTTTCGCCTTAATATAAGACTTTGCAATTTATCTCTGTTCCATTTTTACAAATAAATCTTATTGTATATGGATTTATTATTCCATCTTCTAATGTTTCTCCTATGATTACTTTATCTATTAAACATTCAAACACATCTTTATCAAATTTTGGCATTATATCTATGTTTTTAAATAGACTTTTAAACTTGTTTAATCTTTGTTTAATTCTTTCTGTTCTGTTTGTTTCTTTTAGTAAGCTTTCTATCTTGTTTTCTATTTTCAATAATTCTACATTTAAGTTATCAAATTTCTTTTTCCTCAAATAAAGCCAATTTATTTTCTTGCATAATACCACTTCCTTATTTATTTTTTGATATTATATAACATTTTCCTATTGTTGTTAAACATTTGTTTTTAACTTTTATAAAAATTAGCAGTTACTTAAAATCAAATAACTGCTTTAATTATCTATCTCCTATTTCTTATTATTCTTATTCAGATTAATTTTCTTTACCATATCTCCTGGATAGTCAAATAATGCTACAGTATTAAATTCTAAAAAGAAAGATTTAAAGTTTTCTTTTAGTGTCTTTTGCAAATTCAAAACTTTATTATAGTCTTTATCAATATCTAAAGTCATATGAAAATTAAAATCATCTGGATTATATTTTTCTTTTGGAAATTCTCTATAAAATATTCTTTGCAATTCCATAATTTGTTGATTTTCTTCTATTGATAAGTATAAACAATAACTATTATGTTTTACATTCATAATTTTTATATCATTTACTTTTAATTGTATTTTATCAATATTTATACTTTCTGCTATTTTTAATATTTCATCTTGATTTTCCTTATTAGTAGCAAAAATAGTAAAATGATATGGTAAATTATCTATTTCATATCTCTTTTCATCATTAATTCCATATGGCACTTTACAAGTATTTTCTTTGATATTACTCATTAATTCTTCTACTTTTTTAATTTCTTTTTTTTCTATAAAGCTTATTAAAGTTATTCTCTTACTCATTTTTTGTTTTTTCCACCCTTCTTAAATGTATTAAATAATATGCTAGTCCTATTTGAAAAATCATAAATATTGAATCTATGTCAACTTCTATCGTTACCTTAATTTTATTATTCTCTACTCTTTCAACCTTATTTTTGCATTTTTTCTCAAAACTAATAAAATTTTCAAATGCAGTAAACTCAACTATTGTATCAAATATTTTAGATATAGCACCGAGCAACACTCCACATGTTTTCATGAAAAAATTCTTTGTGCTTGTTTAGAATATGTTGAGTGACTTTAAAGCCTTTTTTTTAATTTTTTCTATAGCCTTTATAAATTCTTCTCCATCTTCACAATATATCTTAGAATCATGGCTTGTATCAATTATATAATCCATTCTTAATAGCTTTCTACATATTTTTTCTCCATGTATAGTACTTGCATCTGCCATAATTTTTTCTATTTTAATATTTCTTTTTATTAACATATCAAGTAAGTTCATACAACCACTTAACAAAGTTGTAATCACTTTGTAATTATTTTTATATTTTTTATCAATTGATATAGAGGATAAATATATATGATATGAGTTGTCATCTTTATATTCTTCTATTTGATTATATACTACATCTGCTTCGTTCATTCTATTTTCATATATATCTTTAAAAACCTCTTTTTTTAATGGTAATATATTTACGCTAGCTATAATTTGGTTATCAGCATTTCTTACTCCAATGCAAGTCAAATTGTTTTTTTCGTACCATTTCATTACTTCTTCTGCTGTAGTTATATTATCATTTGGAAAATATGAGTGTTCAATATTTTCCATAACTATAAAATCTTCTAAATCAAATTTATATTCTATTTTTAATTTTTCCATTAAATGTTCCTTCATTTCTGTTTAATTTATAATTTCTTGATTGTAATATTTCTACTAATTCCTTAATATTTTTTATTTCTATCTCTGTAATAATTCCACCTCTTGCAAGATCATCTAGTCTGTGAAAATCTGAACCTGATGTTAATATTTTATTTGTACTCTTTCCATATTCTAATGCTTTATCATTTCTTGAGACTTCATCTTGACATCCATTGAATACTTCTATTCCATCAATATATTCTAATGGTGCTAGTTGTATATCATTTCTAAATGGATGTGCTTGTACTAATAAATATCCTTTTTTATTACAAAGTTTATATAATTCTTCTAATGTATACTCATGTATCTTTTCATTTTCATATAGAAACTCTTTATCTATTCCATATACTAAATAATCACTATCAGTTATTTGTAATGTTACTTCTACACCTAATAATATATTTATTCCTAATTCATCCCCATATTGCTTTGCTATATCAAATCCTGTATATACATAATCTATTTTTTCTCTCCAAGATATATTTCCTAGTCTATCCATTTTACTTTTACTGCAATGATCAGTTATCACAATTGTAGAATATCCTTCTTTTTTATAAGTTTCAATCATTTGCTTAGCAGGTTTTTCATTATTAATTTATCATGTTCAAAACCTTGTTCTTGATATATTCTTATTGCCTCTGGATTATCACTCGAAAGTTTTAATTCAATTATATTATTTTTCTTTGCAAATTTAATACATTCTCTTATTAAGTTAGTTTGTATTCCTTTTCTCCTATACTCTTTTAATGTAAAGACATCACATATATATCCCTCAATACCACTTTCCACACATTGCGGCATGTATTTTATTACTTGTAATCCACAAGTTGCAATTATCTTATTGTCCATAATTTCTATAAAAAAGAATATATCTTTATTTAAATGTTCTTCTAAATATTTTTTTGTTACCTCATAAAATTCTTCATCCTTATTAGGATATAATTCTTTCCAATCGTCTTTTTGTTGCATTATTCTTAGTCTTGATATTTCTTCTATATCTTCATTTTTTGCAATTCTGTTCATCTATTCTTATTCCCTCTTAATTCTTGTACCAATATAGCACATATTTTTATTATAACTGTCGATATTCTAGCATAATTTCTACAATTTTACAAGTAAGTCAAATGCCTATTTTTGAGAATATAACAAAAAGAGAAGTATCTTACTATTTAATTACTGTCAAAATTAAAACACACATAAATATTCCTAACATCATCATATATTTTTTTAATGTTATCTTTTCTTTTAATATAATCCTTGATGCTATAATTGTAATTACAATAGAACTTGTACTTATTATAGAAATTACAGATACCTTTCCATCTAATAATGCAAATCTATCAAAAAATTGATAACGATAATTATCACTGCATAATTAAATACAACATATAATGTATCTTGATATTTTGTAACATATATTTTATTAATGAAATTTGATATACCATTAAATAATACAAATCCATAAGAATATATTATTGCCTTTTGTTCAAGTTTTTTGTCTATTTTTTCTTTATTATTATTTTTAGATACTAATATGGATAATATTACTAAAACAATAGAAATTATCAATTGTAATAATGTACAATCTTCTTTAAGTACAGTGATTCCTAACCATATTTTGTTGCAGAAATTGCACAATAAAATCCTATTGATTGGATTATAATTCCTGGTAACATTTTCAACATATCAATAATATTTAATTTTATAATAAACTCTGGCTTAGTAATCAAACTAACTAAAATCATAATAGAATGATATAATAATAATCCCATTATTGCTATACGTTTTTGCTCATTTTTAGAACACTTTTTTAAAGCTATTGAAGTAAATCCACTAATAAGTCATTATTTTCTTTTTCTAATCTAACGTCTAAATTTTTCATTTTACTACCTCTATCTATTTTTATTTTATATTTTTATTCATATAATTTTTATCTCCTTAAATTATATTTATTAATATTCTCTACTGTTGCAAATCCATTAGGTCCTTTTACTTTTTCTAAAAATACTATTCCGTCTAAATGGTCACATTCGTGTTGGACTAATCTAGCAAAAAATCCACTTATTTTTTTTACTATTTTTTCTCCATTTTCATTATAATAAGTCAATTCTATATTCTTATATCTTTCTACTTTTCCTCTTATACTAGGAACACTCATGCAACCTTCATATTGTATATCTGTATCTTCTAATAAATTTTTCCAAGCTGGATTTATCATTGCTGTTATTGGTATTTCTTCTACATCATTATATTTTATGTTTTCTTTTTTAGCACATACAACTATAATTCTTTTATTTACACCTATTTGAGGTGCTGCTATTCCTAATCCTGTTCCAAACTCTAGTGTTGATTTTAAATCTTCAATAATCTCTAAAATATCTTTATTTATATTTTTTATATCTACTTCATCACATTCTTTTTCAAGAATAGGATCTCCAACTTCTCTTATTTTTAAAACTTTTCCCATATTTTCCTACTTTCTGAACTATTCCAAATGGAATAGTCTTTATTTCTCCATTAATATGTTTTGTTATAGCTATTTATGTGGTGGTGAATCTTTTAATTTATAATATATAAATAAGACTATATAACTTAATATTGCAATTACAAAAGTTGCTTTTATCGCATTGTCACTTTCTTTAAATATCGTATATGATAATAATGGAAGTATCATAGTTACTATTCCCTCAACAAATCTTTCAAATGTTACATACGAAGTTTGCAATCTATCTTTAGCTGTTTCATATATTGCTATATGATCGTACATTTCATAAGAAGCATTTCCAAAGCCTATCAATATATAGATAAATGGTAATAAATATAATAGTTGTTGATTATTAAATACTAATAACATTGAAAAAACTACAATAAATATTATACACATGGGTAGTATGATTTTTTTCCAATTTCTTCTTCTTGATTTATTTCCCCAATATTTACTAGAAAAAGCCTCTGACAAATTAATTAATATATTTAATATACTGTAATATAAATAACCAACATTTAAATATCTTAATAAGAAAACATTTAAATACATCGTTCCTATACCATAAGCAAATCTATTTAATCCTCCTGTTATAAGTACACTTCTAAAATTTTTGTCTTTTGCTGGTATACTTACACTATCTTTTAAGTTGATTTTTTCTTGTATTACATCTGGTTTGTATGTCTTTATTCTAATTGAAATATCTATAAATGCAATAGCAAATACTATTGCAAATAATATCATAAATCCATATAATTCATATCCTGCTGTTGTGAACCTATCAAGAATAATTCCCATAATTAAACTAAAAGCCAATACTACCGTATTTTTCAAAAAATTTCTTTTTGCAGCAAATACAGTTCTATCTTCTTTATTTATTAAAGTCATTCTCCAATTAACAAAAGTTATATATCCCATTTCTCCTGTAATCGCATAAATTGCTGCAAGTATAAAAAACAATATAGTCCTGATATTTATATTGCTTGATAAAAATGGTATAAATGCCATAGAAACCGAAGAAATTCTATATATTGAATAATTTGTTAATACAACCTTTTTTGATTGTCCAATTTTATAAAATAGTGGTGCTGCAAAAATTTGAATTATATTTGTTATTGTATCTAATACCGCATATATTCCTAATGCAAAATCTGATAACCCCAAATATACAGCAAAAGCAGAAATAAAAGAAGCACTCGCTATTTTATTATTAGCAGTATCTAAAACTGATGATATCAAATATTTATTATATTCTTTTTTGTAATTCATTTTTTACCTCCAATATTATTTCATTTACATATTTTGCATTTATTTTATACATAGTACTGCAACGCACTCAACGTGCCATGTATATCGATGGTTGCAATGATTTTTTAAAGTTGCATATTCACTAT
>OGZK01000763.1_pt1 | contig 31693 bp, 23 predicted proteins | sample 1576791 | NCBI WGS metagenome assembly OGZK01 (sample SAMEA3541556, study PRJEB24748) | human gut metagenome | biome: human gut; feature: human-associated habitat; material: faeces | place: China | collected 2012
GTCAGGTGCGCGAGTGCACGATGCGCATCATGCGCTCGGCCAAGGACAGCGGCTACACGGCGTTTGTGGTCGGCCACATCAACAAGGAGGGCAGCATCGCAGGACCGAAGGTGCTTGAGCACATGGTCGACTGCGTGCTGTATTTTGAGGGTGACCAGAGCACGGCATATCGCATCCTGCGTGCGGCCAAAAACAGATTCGGGTCAACAAACGAGATCGGTGTCTTTGAAATGGAGGATTTTGGTCTCCGCGAGGTGACAAATCCGTCTGAAATGTTACTATCCGGGCGGCCGAGCAATACACCGGGCACGTGCGTTGTCGGCGTCATGGAGGGCTCGCGCACGGTGCTTGCAGAGGTGCAGGCGCTGATCACGCCGTCTGGCTACAGCGGCGCGCGGCGCAACGCCAATGGCATCGACTACAACCGCGCGATGCTGCTGCTGGCTGTGCTGGAAAAGCGTGCGGGATTTTCACTGTCGAGCTGCGATGCATACATCAATGTCGTCGGCGGCCTGCGTCTAGACGAGCCGGCAACGGATCTGGCGGTCATCCTTGCGATCGCGTCGAGTTATAAGGATCTGCCGGTTGGCAGTGATCTGGCAGCAGTTGGCGAAGTCGGTCTGTCCGGAGAGATCCGCTCGGTGAGTCATTTGAATCAGCGCCTGTCGGAGATCGCACGGCTGGGATTCCGGCGCTGCATCATCCCGGCGCACGTGCGCGATGATGTGCAGAAGCAAAACGGCCTGCAGACGATCCCGGTCAAAAACATCCGGGAAGCGCTCAAGGCTGTGTTCGGTGCGTAGATCTTTCGATTTCAGCTGCGAGAAAGCGCACGATGAAAAAATGAGAAAATAGCGCAGAAAACAGCCGAAAGACGCTTATCGTGCTTTTCGGCTGTTTTCTCCTCCTCTGAATTCGGCAAAATTTTTATTTTGCCGAATTATTTGTGGATTTCGTCAATAGACACTGCCCCTTACTTCTGGTATGCTCTTATTAGAATTTGAGGTGTTGGCTATGGATTATTCAGATGCGCCGCAGGTGCTGCGCGACTTTTTGATTTATCACGAAACGATCTGCGGGCATTCCAAGGCGACGGTCGACCAGTATTATCTCGACCTGCGGATGTTTCTGCGATTTTTGAAGCTCGACCGCGGGCTCGCGCCGCGCACGGCGGAATTGGACGAGATCTCCATTGCGGATGTGGATCTTTCCTTCCTGCGTGCCGTAACGCTCACGGAGGTTTACAGTTTTCTGGCCTATCTGTCGCGCGACCGCGTCAGGCAGCCGAATGCGCACGAGCCGGAATACGGCTTGAGCGCCAGCTCGCGTGCGCGCAAGATCGCCGCGATCCGCAGCTTCTTCAAATACCTGACCGTGAAAGCGAAGCTGCTGGAGGAAAACCCGGTGCAGGATCTCGACTCCCCGAAGATACCAAAAACCCTCCCCCACTATCTCACACTGGAAGAAAGCAAGCGGCTGCTGTCCGTTGTGGATGGGAAAAACAAGGAGCGCGATTATTGCATTCTGTGTATTTTTCTCAACTGCGGTCTGCGTATCTCGGAGCTGGTCGGCTTGAACCTGCAGGATGACCACGGCGACAGCCTGCGCATCCTTGGCAAGGGCAGCAAAGAGCGTGTTGTCTACCTCAACAACGCCTGCCGCGAGGCGCTCGACCGCTATCTGGCTGTGCGCAGCGAAATCGCGCCGCCGCGCACGACGGCCATGTTTCTCTCCAACCGGCGCACGCGCATCAGCTGCGATTCCGTACAGGTCATGGTTAAGAAAAACCTGACCCGTGCGGGACTGGACGCCAGCCAGTATTCCACGCATAAACTGCGGCATACCGCCGCTACACTGATGCTGCAAAACGGCGTGGATGTGCGCACGCTGCAGGAGGTGCTCGGCCATGAGCACCTGAACACCACGCAGATCTACACCCACGTAGACAACGATCAGCTGCGCACGGCTGCAGCGGCAAATCCGCTGGGAGAATTCTCTCCTGACGAGAAAACGGCGAAAAAAATCTCCGATTCCTGAAAACAGGGATCGGAGATTTTGCTTGCTTATTTGGATTTGACCTTCGGCAGGTAATCGCGGACGCGATGATGCGGCTTATCGAAGCCGAACGCACGGATCGCCATCAGCAGCGTGCCGAGCGCGGCAGCGCCGTCCAAAACGGCGGCGAACCACAGCGTACAATAGCCGAGCTCTGCCATCACCAGCAGCAGGACCTTCACGACCACGCCGATCGCCAGATGCTCGCGGCAGATGCCCTCGACCCAGCCGGCCGTCTCGATCGCCTCCGGCAACAGGTACGGATCCTGGCTTGTGAGCAGGATATCGGCGTCAAACCGCTCGTCGCTCTCCTCCGGGATCACGCAGGCGTCCAGATCTGCCGATGAGTGCTCCGGATGTGCCGTGCAGCGGCGGTCATAATACAGCAGCAGTTCCCCGTCGCTCAGGTTCTCCACCTGCTGCGACAGGATCTGTTCCTTTTCCGCCCCGCTGCGCTTGCAATAGAGGTGATCCGCCTTGAGCTCTTTTGCATTCTCTGCAACGGAGTCGTTGCTGGCATTGCTGAAGAGCGTGATCGTGTGCACGCCCAGCGCACGCAGCTCTTTGAGCGCGGGCTTCGTGTCCGACTGCACAACTTCCTGCAGCAGGATCTTGCCTGCATACTGCTCACCAACGGATACATAGACCACATAGCCGTCTGTCAGGTCTGCATCCGGGATGTCCACACCCTTGAGGATCATCAGCTCACGCGTGCCGACGCAAACGCGGGTCGATTCAATGTAAACCTCCACGCCGCTCTCGGGAATATCCACCGCGCGGGAGAGATACTGCGTGAGAATGGGGCCGCTGTAGGCAGCGCAGATCGCGCGCGCCGTGCGGCTGTTCGAGCAGGACTCCGCATTGGCCGCCAGTTGCAGCAGGGCCTCCGGCGTCAGCTGACTGGATTTCACGCTGATCACCTTCGGAAGCTGGCTGTCCCCTTTCCCTTCATCGACTGCAACCGCACGCACGGCGTTGAGCGCGCGCATGCTGCGGCAGCTGCGAAACAGCACGTCGCAGCGGTATGCACCGTTGACGGCACTGTACCACACCAGCGGCACAGAAATCAGCAGCGCACACGGGGTGGAAAGAAAGAGGACGATCATGGCGGCATGAATTGCCCGGGAAACCGTTGCGACCTTGAGCACGATCTCCAGCACGGCCACCAGCACCGCAATGCACAGACCGGCCGGTGCAAGATAGCCGATCCACTTCGGGGCGGCGAATTCAGCCGGAGAATGGATCTCCCCGCCGACGGCGGCTTCCAGCGTTTTCTGCGCATGCACCGTAACGACCGCGATCAGTATCGACATGACCCGGTACACGAGCAGGAAAACGGCGGCATCCACCGGCTGCCCGACCGCCATCGTACCGATCACGCACACGATCACGATCACCGCGGGCCGGAACACCTGCCGGTCCAGAATGCAGGCGATCGCAGATGCAAGGTAGTCATACCCGGCGGCGAGCGCGGACAAAGCCAAAAGGATATACTGCACCACCGTGTTGTGCACCAGTGCGCCGATGACGCACAGTATCAGCGCCGCAGCAAGACGCACGATCAGCACAAGATACAGTCCCGTTTCCGGAAACAGGCGCAGCGTTTTCCAATCATAATCCGGCCGGTCGGCAGCAAAACAGCTCGCAGACAGCCGCATCAGAAGTTCCTGAAAATTCATGGGAGTTCCCCCTGTTCTGACTGAGCCGTATACAGACAGCAGCTCAGGCTTTTCCGTCGCAGCCGAGCACATCGACGATCTTGTGCTTGACAAGCTGCTTGATGTTTTCCCGCGCGGGGCCGAGGTACTTTCTCGGGTCAAACTCTGCCGGGTGCTCGGCAAGATACTTGCGGATCGTGCCGGTCATGGCCAGACGCAGGTCAGAGTCAATATTGATCTTGCACACGGCCAGGCGCGCTGCCTGACGCAGCTGATCCTCCGGCACACCGATCGCACCGGGCATAGCGCCGCCGAACTCGTTGATCATCTGTACGTATTCCTGCGGCACGGACGACGAGCCGTGCAGCACGATCGGGAAACCGGGCAGCCGCTCGGAGACTTCCTCAAGAATATCGAAACGGAGCTGCGGCTTCGTGCCGGGCTTGAACTTGTAAGCGCCGTGGCTCGTGCCGATGGCGATCGCAAGCGAATCGCAGCCGGTGCGCTCGACGAATTCCTGCACATCCTCCGGGCGCGTATAGGACGAATCCTCGGCCTTGACCTTGACATCGTCCTCAATGCCGGCCAGCGTGCCGAGCTCTGCCTCCACGACGGCGCCGTGTGCGTGCGCATATTCCACGACCTGGCGCGTCAGCGCGACATTTTCCTCAAACGGCTTGGAGGAAGCGTCGATCATGACAGAAGAAAAGCCGTCATCGACACAGGCCTTGCACAGCTCAAACGAGTCCCCGTGGTCCAGATGGAGACAGATCGGCAGGCCGGTTTCGATCACGGCGGCTTCCACCAGCTTGACCAGGTACGTACGGTTGGCATACTTGCGCGCGCCGGAAGATACCTGCAGGATCACCGGCGCGTTGCACTCCTTGGCAGCCTCCGTGATGCCCTGAATGATCTCCATATTGTTCACGTTGAAGGCGCCAATGGCATAGCCGCCTGCATAAGCTTTTGCAAACATTTCCTGAGAAGTTACAATCGACATTGACAAGTCAACTCACTTTCATATATTATGTAGAATGTCAATATGATGCAAAACAAATCATCGGTTCAATTTATTTTACACATGTTTTTAGATAATATCAATAGTGGAATTCAATGTTTCAGTAAAATCTATCAATTCTTTGAATTTATGGAGGTACGTTATGTCCGGTGAATTAAAAGGCGCGTGTATCTTTGGGCAGTCCGGCGGGCCGACTGCAGTCATCAATGCCAGCGCCTACGGAGTGCTCAAGACTGCGTTGGAATCCGATGCCATTACCAACGTTTACGGTGCGGCCCATGGCATCCGCGGCGTTCTGGATGACCGCCTGTATGATATCGCTCAGGAGGATCCGGACGAGCTCCGCCTGCTGCTGCACACGCCGTCGTCGGAGCTGGGCTCCTGCCGCTACAAAATGGCAGACCCGGACACGGACGATACGGATTACCGTCGTATTCTGGAGATCTTCCGGAAATACAACGTGCGCTACTTCTTCTATAACGGCGGCAACGACTCCATGGATACCTGCAACAAGATCAGCCGCTATATGCAGGCGCACGATTGGGACTGCCGCGTGATGGGCGTGCCCAAGACTATCGACAACGACCTCTTCGGCACCGATCACTGCCCCGGCTTTGCGAGCGCCGCCAAGTACATAGCGACCTCCTGCATGGAAGTGTCCAAGGACTGCCGTGTATATGACACCGGCACGATCACGGTCATGGAGATCATGGGCCGCCACGCCGGGTGGCTGGCCGGCAGCGCCGCGCTGGCATCGGCCTGCGGCTCCGGTCCGGATCTGATCTATCTGCCGGAAGTCGATTTTGACATGGAGCAGTTCCTTGCGGATGTGCACCGCATCTACGAGGAGAAAAATAACGTTCTCATCGCTGTTTCCGAGGGCATCCACTACGCGGACGGCTCATTCGTTTGCGAGGCCAAGGCCTCCGCGACCGACGGCTTCGGCCATGCGCAGCTCGGCGGTCTGGCGGCGCGTCTGGCGCAGGTGATCAAAGAACACGAACACGCCAAGGTGCGTGGCATTGAACTGTCGCTGCTGCAGCGCGCGGGCGCGCATCTTGCCTCTCAGACGGATATCGACGAAGCGTTTGCCGCCGGTAAGATGGCTGTCGAGGCGGCGCTCTCCGGCGAGACCGGCAAGATGGTCGCGTTTGAGCGCGTCATGGCAGGCGGTCAGTATGCCTGCCGCATGAAGCTCATTCCGCTCTCCGATGTCGCAAACTATGAAAAGAAAGTCCCGGTGGAATGGATCGTGCCGGAGGGCAACAACGTCACGCAGGACTTTATCGACTATGCCCTGCCGCTCATTCAGGGTGTGCCGGAGATCCCGCTGGAAAATGGCCTTCCCCGCTATGCACGGCTGAAAAAGGTGCTTACAGAATAAACGAAACGCAGAGTCGGCGGAAAATCGCCGACTCTGTTTATTTGTGCTGTTCAAGCGCGGGAAAATATGATAAACTAATTTACTATCTATTGTTACGAAGGAGTTTCCAAAATGATCACTGTTGATGACCTCTCGCTGCAGTACAGCGGAGCCCCGCTGTTTTCCAAGGTGAACCTGCAGTTTACCCCCGGCAACTGCTATGGCATCATCGGCGCCAACGGCGCCGGCAAATCCACGTTCCTGAAGATCCTCTCCGGTCAGCTCGAGCCGAGCACCGGCAGCGTCTATATTGACCCCAAGGCCAGAATGTCCGTCCTCAAGCAGGATCAGACGATGTACGATGCCTATACCGTCATGGACACGGTCATCATGGGCAACCAGCGTCTGTATGACTGTGGCAAGGAGAAAGACGCCATCTACGCCAAGGACGAGATGACGGACGAGGACGGCATCCGCGCCTCCGAGCTCGAGGAGGAGTTTTCCGATCTCGGCGGCTGGGAGGCGGAGTCGGATGCATCCCGCATCCTGCAGGGGCTCGGCGTCGCGCCGGAGCATCACGAGACGATGATGTCCGACATGGATCCGCGCCTGAAGGTGAAAGTCCTGCTGGCGCAGGCGCTCTTCGGCCACCCGGACATTATCCTGCTCGACGAGCCGACGAACAATCTCGACCTTGCGAGCGTCGTCTGGCTGGAAGATTTCCTGATGGATTACGACGGCACGGTGCTCGTCGTGTCGCATGACCGCTATTTCCTCAATAACGTCTGTACGCACATCGTCGATATCGACTACGGCAAGATCAAAATGTACGTCGGCAACTACGACTTCTGGTACGAATCCAGCCAGCTCATGCAGAAGCTCGTCAAGGATCAGAACAAGCGCGCCGAGCAGAAGATCCAGGAGCTGCAGACCTTTATCGCCCGCTTCTCCGCCAACAAGTCCAAGTCCCGGCAGGCCACATCCCGCCGCAAGCTGCTCGAAAAGATTTCCGTTGAGGACATGCCCGCCTCCAGCCGCCGCTATCCGTGGGTCGGCTTCAAGGCGGAGCGTGAGCCCGGCAAGGATCGCCTGTTCGTGACGGATATCAGCAAGACCGTCGACGGCGAAAAGCTGCTCAACCACGTGAGCTTCATCGTCGGCAAGGAGGACAAGATCGCCATTCTCGGCAAGAACGAGCTCGCCGTGACGATGCTCTTCAAGATCCTCATGGGCGATGAAGAGCCGGACGAGGGCACAGTCAAGTGGGGCGTCTCGACCACGCAGGCCTACTTCCCAAAGGATCACAACAGCTATTTTGAAAACTGCGACTATGACCTCATCGACTGGATGCGCCAGTTCTCCACCGATAAGCGCGAGAGCTACCTGCGCACGTTCCTCGGCCGGATGTTGTTTTCCGGCGATGATGTCTATAAGCAGGTCAAAGTTTTGTCCGGCGGCGAGAAAGTGCGCTGCATGATCTCGAAGATGATGCTCTCGGGGGCCAACTTCCTCGTGTTCGACCAGCCGACGAACCATCTCGATCTGGAGAGTATCGCGGCGCTCAACAACGGCATGGCCGCCTTCCCCTACAATATCATCTTCACGAGCCACGACCACCAGCTCACGCAGACGGTCGCCAACCGCATCATTGAGATCACGCCTGACGGCATCATCGACCGCCGCTGCACGTACGACGAGTATATGCACATCGCAGGTCAGGAAGCGGAATAAATCATGGAGCAGCTTGCGAAAAACCAACTGCACACCGCCGAGATCACGGGCTATACGTCCGACGGTACAGGTGTATGCCACATTGCCGGCCGCGCCGTGTTCGTGAAAGGCGCGCTCGCCGGCGAGACGTGGCAGGTCCGTATCCTGAAGGTGACGGCAAATGCCGTCTATGGCAAGGCAGAGCAATGCCTGTCCCCTGTCCCGGCGCGCACGCAGCCGCCCTGCCCGGTTTACCGCACCTGCGGCGGCTGCAGCCTGCAGCATATGGACTACGACGAGCAGCTGCGCATGAAGCTCCAGCGCGTCAACGATGCGCTCACGCGCATCGGCGGCGTTTCGATGCCGGTACAGGACATCATCGGCATGGAATATCCGCTCTGTTACCGGAACAAGGCGATCTACGCCGTCGGCACGAAAGACGGCCGCGTGGTCAAGGGCTTTTACCGCGCGTCCAGCCATGACATTACGCCTGTGGAGCAGTGCCTGCTCCAGCTCCCGCTCGCGGACAAGGCGGCGCAGGCGGTCTGCGACTGGATGGATCTGCGCGGCGTTGCGCCGTATGACGAAGCCACCGGCCGCGGCACGGTGCGGCATCTGTTCACGCGCTGCGCCATGCACACGCCAGACGCCGTACTGTGCATCGTCTCTGCACGTGGGTTCGGCGCGCAGACGGACGGCCTGATCGCCTACCTGCGCGAGCACTGCCCGGAGCTGACCGGCATCGTGCTCGATGTCAACAAGCAGAAAGGCAACGTTGTGCTCGCGGGAGATTTCTATCCGCTCTGGGGAGTGCCGGAGCTGACCGACCGCCTCTGCGGGCTGACGTTCACGCTCTCGCCGCAGGCGTTTTATCAGGTCAATCCCGTGCAGGCCGAGCGGCTGTATGAGCGCGCGGTGGAATACGCCGTCAACGCGCCGACGGATCAGGTGCTGGATCTGTACTGCGGCGCCGGGACGATCAGCCTGTGTCTGGCGCGAAAGGCCGCGCACGTCATCGGGGCAGAGATCGTGCCGGAGGCGATCGAGAACGCGCGCCGGAACGCGGAGCGAAACGGTATCGAAAATGCGGAGTTTCTCTGTGCCGATGCCGGCGCCGCAGCGGCGGAGCTGGCCCGGCGCGGCGTCCGGCCGGACTGCATCGTGGTCGATCCCCCGCGCAAGGGCATGTCCCCGGAAGCCATCGACGCGATGGTGTCCATGCAGCCGCCGCGCATCGTCTATGTCTCCTGCGATCCGGGCACGCTCGCGCGCGATGTGAAGCAGCTCACACAGCACGGCTACACGCTCACGCAGGCGCTGGCCGTGGACATGTTCCCGCAGACGCCGCATGTTGAGACGGTAGTACTTTTGTCCAAACTCAATACCAAGCAGCATATCGAGGTGGAGTTGAATCTGGACGAACTAGATCTGACATCGGCGGAGAGTAAAGCCACCTATGATGAGATCAAAGCCTATGTGCTGGAAAAGCACGGTCTAAAGGTGTCCAGCCTGTATATCTCCCAGGTTAAGCGGAAGTGCGGGCTAGATGTGGGGCAGAATTATAATCTGTCAAAGAAAGAAGACGCGAAAGTGCCACAGTGTCCGCCGGAAAAAGAAGCGGCAATTATGGATGCACTAAAGCATTTTCAAATGATTTGAGATGTAGGCACAATTACCCTTTACTCCAAGAAAAAATATAGCGCAGCCCACCAATCAACAATGATCGGTGAGCTGCGCTTATTATTTTGGCATATAATCAGCCTATTTTATTGAACGCTGTCAAGAATCTTTTGTACGGCATACGGCTTAGCGTACTTGATATAAGCGTCACTTACATAAATGGTACCGGTAGCTTGCGGTTCAACCCACATTGCGGGGTATACAACAACCTTTTTTGTATTTCTTCGTCCCGTAGCAACGATTTCACCATCAGAATTAATCTCACAACCAGATTGCTTAAGAATATTTGCCAAAGGCATTATCATCTTTATCTGTGTCTCTGGTTTGATTGGTGACGCATTTATCCCATCGACGCCCCATTTAAGAAGTTGGAGCGCAGCGAAACGGTCAAGCATACCATGGACATATTGATTCCTGTAATGCTTTAGACATTTAGAGCACGCAGATCCGCAATTGCAAGAACTTAGAAGTTCCTTCATATCGGTGAGCAATTCAGCAATCGCATCAGCTACACTGACAGCATAACCAGCGCCACTTGACAGGCTATCATAAAGATAAATATCAACATAAGAGGCTTCAGAACCAGTTCTAAGACGATAACCAGTAACAAGTTCGGTAAATTCAACATCAAGCTTTTTACTTGCCACAAGTCGAAGTGCTTCAGCTAGGGATTGTGCTGCTCGATTAAGCCATGGATTGTCGTTTCTTCTGACATCTATGATCCTGTCGTCAATTGTGAATTCGAGAACTAACATATCAGTTATAAAGTCATAGCCAAGATTCACATTAAAACAGTTGCTGTGGCGACATTTACTTCGAGCATACTTCGACTTGTATGGTCTGTTAATATCGTTTAGAACAGAAACATCATCACCCGGCATAGCAGCTCCACAGTCCTTGCAGACCATAAAACCTTTGTCATCTGATCCTTTGTTCAGCATGATAATGCGTTGATTTGTTCGTGAAGCAATCCGTATGTTTTTACAGCCTGGGGCAAGTTTCATTTCTTCAGCCTCGGGTAGAGTTGAATAAAGAGGCTGCTGTACAGCAGTGTATTCTTCTGATAGCTGAACGTCTGGTATGGATTCAGCATTTCTTGGCGCAAACCCCCAGGGGCGCATCATTTCGCGGGTAATCTTCAGATCGCTATTCCCACAAAACGGACAACGCTTAGTTTTCTCCTCCATCAAGCCGAACCACCCACACTCAGGACACGAGATGACCGGCTTTACATAATTGGGGTCTTCCGTGTAAGCACGTGCCGGAGTTAGAGATTGACCATGACGGCGTTCGCTTCCAGGATAGTAGAATCCACCAATCTGATAGGTTTGTTTATCTACAACAATTGCTCTACCAGGAGCATATTCGCCAATAGCTACATCCAGACCACGATCAACCTCGTAAAGAATCTTTCCGTATGCATCTGGTATGTAGGTACTTACGACATTCTTTGGAAAAGAATATGTTGGGATAATTCCTTCTTCATAGAGAGCATCCAGAAGAATCTTTGCTTCACCTTCCTTAGCTCCTTCTTCTACTCCAAAAAGTTCGGGATGCGTCTGACATTTTTCTTTAAGTGTATCGAAAGATTTTTTCAGTTCATCCTCAAACACTGAATAGTGAAATGGTATTCCGGCAGGCAAAAGTAACTTGTCTTTATCAGCATTGTAAGAAGCAAGATAGCTCTTAAAATCGTCAAGAAATTCATTAAGGAAAACTGCTGCTGAAACTGTGTCAAGGCTTATATGATTTTCCGCAAGGAATTCTTGGAGAATAACCATTGCTAGATGACGTTGTAGGAGTTTCTCACTTCTTATATCAATCCAAGGCTTGCGAGGGTCACCGCGGAACATAGGAATTGGATCATTGAAGTACAATGTATCATGTGGACCATCTTCACAGAAAGTAACGATGGTAGACAAACTAGATCCACGTCGGCCTGCACGACCAGCTCGCTGCTGGTAATTTTCACGCATGGGAGGAATATTGCGCAAGCCGACCGCAACCAGAGAGCCAATATCGATACCAACTTCCATTGTGGTTGTACTGCTAAGGATATCAACAGGTGTTTCATCATCTTGGATTAAATCTTGGAAGCGCAATTCATATTGTTCGGTTTTACTCCAGAGATCATCACGTTGGTCTTTATGTGAGAGCTGAGCAGTATGTTCCTCGGTGTCAATTACATGAATCGGCTCGCCTTGAAGCGCATCAGCTACCGGCTTTCTCCAGAAACCAAGTGCCTCATATTCGCCAGATTTCATCTCATGGATATGAGAAGATCCACAGCTTGGACATTTACCTTTCAGTGTAAAAGGAGTCAATTCAGAGCATTGTTCACATTTGTACCATACATGAGAAGTATCAAAACGTGGTTTTACTCTAGACAGGTCGATATATAATTTTCCATTATCAGGCTGTGCCGAATCAAGGAATTCTTCCTTTAACACTCGTTTCCACGCCATCTCAGTTTCATTCCCGTCATGCCATTCCATGATCTCGCGAATAGTTTTTGAGAATCCCCAATCCTTATCAAGCCCGTAACCACCGTAATTGGGGCGGACTTTCAGCCGAATTGTGTCACTAATTGTATGGCCGATGGCTGTAGACATATCGCAAATTGATAGTATCCAAGCATTAAAAAAGTCAATAAACTCCTCATCGGTAACTGTCACATTATTCTCTTCGAGCGCATCTACAGCATCAAAAAGAGCTTGGTCTGTAGGTTCAATCCAGCTTGTGGCCGAGTCATACAAGGTGTTATAGCCACCAGCAAATAACCGCAGGAGATATTCCTGCATCTGAACAGGAGCGTTTGCAATCGTGAATCTTGGGGCATACTCTCGCCCTCGTTTTACACAGCGATTGTAGTTATTCAGCGCAGCAGTGCAATCATCAGCAAATTTTATCCGCTCAGGCGCATGAAAAATCTGCACATGATGCTGACCAGCGGCAAGGCAAAAATAATCATACAGCGAATTCATTGACTGCTCAACCGTTTGTTCTTCCATCATTTTGATGGCGATTGCAAATAATTGCCTTGCAGCAGATATGTCCGAAGCCTCTGACATATCTCGAGCTAGCTTTGCTGCTCGCTGACGACTGTCCGAAAACAGCAAAACTTTGCGTCCTTCGTTAGGAAAACGATCCGGATCATTGTCCTTTCCTGGCACAGCTGGTTGCAGTTGGAACTGTGCTTTGATTAGGTTGAAGAAAGACTGATTGCCTCGTGTATTAAACGAAGTGAGCTGTGATGTAGAAAGCTGATGTCTGCAATGCGGACAAGTTGGGAATGTAATAATCTGCGGTCTACCTTTTGCAGAGTAGTTGCAATAGTACAGTTTTCTAATCCATGGTTTTCCAGCGGATGCGTCATCTGTGAAGTTAATAAATCCACTTTTAATATCAAGATAACAGGGGCGTATAGCATTTTTACCCTGTTTTGCAGGGAGCTCAAAATCGTCAGTTGGAATGAACAGATGTATTTCTTTCATCCTGCGATCCATCAACTGACCTGGATAATGCCACAGATATACATTTCCATGAAGCCCCGAGTCATCTTCAAGAACATAGCCTTTGAAGAACAGCGCACCACAACGTCGATCATTATAAAGTTCGTATACCACACTACCACAATGCGGACAAATCAAATTACCGTCCGATAAGTAGATTTCTCCTAAAGTGAGTCCACCTTCCGAATGAGAGCAACTACAATCGGCATTGGTACAGGCATATACCCCCGAAATACCTTTGAAGAGCATATGCATACGTGCGGGGAAAAGAACAGAACCTTTTGCGCTTTTTGCAAGCGGCGCAATTGCCAAAAGGACACTAACCGCCTTTAGCGCATCCTCTGGATCGAGATTCCGGAAGATGCCAGAAGAAAGCTCTCCTAGGGATACTGCATTTCCGCGGCAATACTTAATAAGCTCATGGAACGGACGGTAATAGACAAGATTTTCGTACATCCAGTTGTATACTGATTCCAAGGATGTAATGCCAGGATCAAATCCGTCTAATTGTCCCCAGAATGACAAAAGCGCGGAAAGCTTTATTTCATCCCTGTCTTCAAATTGACCAGGATCTGAGTTTAAGAGGATCTCGGTGGGAATATCATATTTCAACTGCCCGTCAATTACCTCCCGCTCACCCGTCAAGTAACAGAAACGGGTTGCTGTGTCGGAAGCGGTAAGTTCATTTGCAAACTTCATTACGGAATCAACGTCTTGCTGATTTTTGTTAGGCATACTTGCGGTAGTAAGTATAAATTGCACACGATCACGACTGATACCGAGCTTATGGAACAGTCTGCGAATCAGTAATGCCACTTCACCACCGGATGAACCACGGTACATATGAGCTTCATCTATAACAAACAATAATTTATTCTCATTGTTTGAAGCTAACCATTCGCGTGTATCATTCCAGATTTTTTGTTCTCTGGGACGCAATAGCATGTATTCCAACATAGAATAGTTTGTAATGAGAATATCCGGGCAGAATTGCTGCATTTCAAATCGTGTTATCAGCTCTGCATCATCATCGCTTGGAATATGTTTACTCTCATGCAGCCCTTGAAGGAACTGATTCATATCCGCCTTTGCCGGTATCTTTCCTTCTTTGAGAAGACGATTGAAGAATTCTTTTTCAGAGTCACTTTGCGGAAAAGACATTCTTGCTAAAGTTCTTTCAAGTTTTCTGTCCTGTTCAGTGGAAGGTTGAGCTCCAGGATATGGGGTTCTGCCAGTATACATTCCAAACTGAGGGCGACGTACCCCGGTACCACAGGTATTCCGGAAGATTTTGATAAACTTATTGTCAGGATCTCCGATCATTCTTCTAAGTCGGCTAACTTGGTCTGAAACCAAGGCATTCATAGGATACATAATAATTGTGCGAATGCCTCGTTTTGCCCATGACTCCTTGGAATTTCTTGCTTCAGCTGCCATCTTTGCAAGAAGAGGCCACATAAAGCACTCGGTTTTACCGGAACCAGTACCAGTCGAAACAAACAAGTTTTCTCCTTTGGTTGCCGCTTCAAGCGCCAATATCTGGTGAGCAAACGGAGAAGGAAATACTCCTATACCAGCCTTTGCTAACTGCAAGAAATACTCTTTCATCCAATTCTCAAGGGATGCTGTTTCAATACCGTTTTGTACTGTAACATATGCCGGAGAGGATTCAATAAAAGGTCTTTGGTAAAGCAATCCTTCATCATCAATATGATTGTTTAGGGCCGAAAGCAGAATCGGGGACTTTCCGAAATACTGCGACTTAATATAATTTTCTAGTTCTGTTCTCAACTGTTTATGGACAGAATTAGCTCCATTTGGCATCAGGCTATCCCTCCTTTGAATTCATATCCCTCATCAGATAGAATATTTTTAATGGCTGCAAAAACTTCTACGGAGAGCTTCCGTCTGAAATTACATGGAAGTGCTGTACATATCTCAGGCCAACTGTAGCACTTTAAGAATTCCAGTTCGCGTGGCGGAAGCAAATAATTCATACGGATGTGAACCAATACTCCATCCTCAAAGTACTCTATCGGCGGTAATGTTCCATAGTTCGACAGACAGGCACATGCAAGTGCTCTGTAGCTATAATTTTCTACCTGCCACTGAGGAAGAGGACTGACTTCTAGTACAGCGTCAACATAGCGATAAAGATAATATAGCTGAGAACCTTTCATTCCGGTTCGAAGAATTGAAATTGTACCAGTTTTGTCTGGCTCATTTACCCAATACCCACGGGAAAAAGGAGGTTTCAGACGAAGATACTCTGTGCCAAATTCAAACGATGACTTCGATTTCCAGGAAGCAGTAGAGAGTGTAGTTTGCCACAATGTTTGTAAATTTTCTTGCTCGAGGCCAAACATTGTTTTTATATTATTGAGGTTTGTTCCGCCATCCTGCTTTGAATAGAATCCAATGCCAGACACACAGGAGATATTATCCAAAGCAATACCTCTTTGAAATAGAACTCCACCAAAGTGTTCTTCATGTTTTTTTGATGCTACTATTCGATTCGGGCGGTGATAAACTACTCCTGCACTTAAGAATTGATTTGTGATCTCCTCTTCAAGTTCTTCAGAATTTTGCGGTAAGGTTCCCAAAAGTTCCGGATACAACGACTTATAACTGCCAAGTATGCTGCGGATTCTTCTTCTCAGGTGCACAATAGAGATGGATTCCTCTGTATCGTCCCAGAGGGAAGCATACGCCATCATGCCGCAAATGCTATAAACAAGACGCGTTTTCCACTCATCCGCTGTTTCCTGGTTTCCTCTAAGAATATGATATTGTCGTGATACTTTTGAGAGAAGTCCGTTATACTTATCCATCAGTTTTCTCCTAACACATGCTGGAGATCACGCTTGAGGTTAGCAGAAATTTCGATGCTCTTCTGCGGATCTGCAATTGCCGCTGCAAGTTCATTTATCGCCATTGAAGCATAGGAAATCGGAAAAATAAAAAACAAAAAATCGTCATCTGTTGTAGTAGAGGGATAAATGTTGTGTATGGTAGCCATAAGACTGTTGATTTTGCTTCTAACTAACGAGCTCAGCCCCAATTTTGAAAGGATGGTTAATTCTTTGCGTGCGCCTTTCCCCGCCAAGTAGGGTTTGAAATCGTCAGAGAAGTAACCGCCATAGTATTTGCCAGTAGCTTTTTTATCCACCAAAAACTCCGTAAACAGTGGCAACGTGAAGCTATACAGGCTTTTGGGTTCAACCTGAACGTCTTCTGCATATGGATGGGTAGCTATATAAAAAATATCTTTTTGGAAAAGTATTTCTGGAAGCCGATTCATCCAACCACCTGCAAGAAGGTTGTTAATTATTACGATGTCTTCACCATCAGCACCAATTTTCTCAATCGCTTGGCGAACACAACCGCCTTCACAATAGAGTTCGCCATGTTTATGAGCAGTTACAGCTGCGCAAAATGCTTGGGCAATATCAATTGCATTGGGACCAACAAGTAAAAGTGGCTGTTTTTCAATATAAGCAGCACAAAGAAACGCAGCGAGGCCACTTCTGTATTGTTCAGCAACACCTGCCTCTGCAAGTTCAAATACTGCTGTGTTGATAACATCCGCCCAAGAGTGATGTGCTTCAAGTTCATCAAAATGTTCAAATTCAGGGAATGTGCGATATACAGCCATATCGAGTTCAGACGCAGCATCGACTGAGGTGGGAGTTGTTGTTCCAACAATCTGCACTGGTTGTCCCCCAACAAATGCCATACTTGCAATAAAATCCGCCGCATTTTCACGAGCTTTTTGGATTCGTTCAGCAATTGCTTTTTCGACACCATCGGCCAGTTTTTCTTTTTCAGCTATGATATCAGAAAGGCGCTCATCTTCTGCTTTGGTTTTGTTGAATGCTTCTTGTGCTTTGCCTAAATCCTCCGCAGCAGATTTCAACTCCACACGAAGCAGATCAAGCTTTTTTTGGGCTTCAGTCAAGAGTCTTTCATTTTCTTTTTCCCAATCCTGGCGAATAAGTTCTTTAGCTTTTTCTTGAAGTTCGGTGTTAGCAGAAAGAGCCGAGCGGATTATTTCGTCTTCTAAGCTATCTCCATCGACATATTGCCAGACTATGCTTAGAAATTCATCCAGCAGTTCTTTTGCAGCGGGATCGGAGCAGCGGCATGCTGCCCTAATTTTACACGTGATATCATCAACTGGAATTGCATCAATAAAGTCCTTAAATGTCTTATATTGAGCTCGAGTTACATCTCTCGTTTTATATGTGGCCCAGGAAATTGAAGACAGTACGATATCTTTTACAATATCAAGTGGACTCTTCAAATGATAAAGTTTACTTGGAAGTCCAGCAAATGCATTTCCATAGAATGATAATCCATTGTCCAGATGTATAACATCAGCACCAGTAAATTCATATACCGGCACTACAATGCAATCTTCAGAAATATTTGTTTTTTCGTTAACCGTATTGAATTCTTTAGCAGTACAAAGAATACCAGTATACTGTCCATTTGATGTATAAATGGAGAACATGACTCTTCGGCTGTGGGGCTGGTAATTTATTCCCTCTTTCAGAAGGCTAACCAGCTCATCAAGGCTTGCTGCCTGTGTAAAGGTTACAAGTTCAATGGCATCTATCTCTGTATTGTATCGGGACAGTATATAATCCTTGGAAGGATCGTTTTCGTTCGGAACCGCAGACCAAGTCCAGATACCATAGAAGCCATCTTTAGAAGGGCCATCCTTATAGAAGATTTTATCTCTATTTGTAAAGTACGGCGGGATATCTTCGTTTCTGTGAAAAATATAATAGTGCCCATTATTGTTCAAATCGGCATAGCGTATAAGCCACTTCTGACCATTATAGTCCGAAACCACACTGCACAGAGAAACAATTTCATCTGCATTGTCGGAAGGCAAAATGGAAGCATCTGTATCATCAAATCGTGCAAGATAATCTGCATCATCGCTCGCAAAGGCACTAGGAGCAGTCTGCAATTCAGAAATCTTTGCCTGTGCTTCAGCCAACAAAGACGCTAATTGATTTTTATCTTGTTCAATTTCCTGAATTTTCTTTTCGCACTCAGCTTTTATGGCATTAATGCTATGTTGGGACTCCTCAACTTGATTTGACAGGCGTTGATTTTCTTCTTCCATAGACCGGATTCGATTGGATGTTTCGACATTTCTTGCGCGCTCAGATTTGATATCTTCCATTCTCTCGTAAAGATTAGAGCATGCGTCCGTATCCAAAGGGGCTCCTGTCAGCTTAAAATACAACTCGACATTATTAACAAAGAAAGAGTCAAGCATAGTTGTCGCTAAGGCGGCACCATGAGAGAGGCCTTCTCCCTCAAGTTTGGCTATATTTTCTTCGATCTCCTTCAGCCAGTGTTCTACCCGCATATTGACCCACGTTGCAATAAAGGGTTTATCGATATTGGTTATAGCAATTGACAGTGCGTGCTGTTCGGTCAACGATTTAGCTCTGAAGCCTTTTTGAACTTTTGCAAATTCCTGTTCGTTTCTCTTAAAGAGTTCCTTGAACTCTTTACCTGTAATAATTTCGCACAGGGTTGATTTTTCTTCTTTGGTAAGAAGCCCGATGTAGTTCATAGTTTATCTCCCCGTTTATTTGTTTTTATGCCTATATAGATATCCTGTAATCTCCGATAGGATTGCTCGTTGATGCTGTCCTCTTTAATGCATTTCCGTATCCATTGACATATCTGAGGATATTGGCCCATACCGGATAAAATATTTCGCAGAGAATGAGGGGCTGGAATAAATGCCCCCGATGTGTTACGAAGTCTCTTCAGGATTTCGACTTCATCACTTACGATGCTAACCTGTCGCTTTTTGAAGTTGATTTCCCAAACAACATCAAGGCCGATGACAACTTGAACGCTTACACCGTAGGATAGCCCATCCAGTTCAAGCTGTCTGTCTGCAACTATTTTTCGCTTATCTACAATACGATTGTTAGAGATTATGATTTCGCCATCAAATGTTGATTTGAAGAGCAGTGTTTTGTTGTGTGGCAGCGTATTACTTTCACCAGATTCAATCTCAGAACCAAAAAGATCGGTTACTAAGATTGCAGGAGATGGTCCAACTCGATTGAGAGGTTCTTTCCAAAAGTAAGTATACTGTAAGGCTTGAGTACGTCCTGCTGATATCAACTGTTGCCTACTGGAGCAGTGGACTTCATATAGTTTGGGATAAGAGGCATTATGATTTAACTGACAGACCGCTGCGGAAGGAAATGTTTTGACGGTTGCCACATTACCTTCGACAAGCATATACATATTATCTTGACTATGCTTTACTATATAATTCCCTTCTACAAACAATGGCCACACCGGCTGCAAAGAAACCGGGTGATCTGTCAGGCGGCAGTGAAAATCAAGAAAGAATCGGGCTGCTTCTTCACTAAATGCGGATGCAGAAACCATGTAAAGTGTCCAGGATTCCCAACCAAACTGTTTCTGAACAATCTCTCGAATCCGTATGCTACTATAAGATTTTCTATAAAAATAGCCACGTTTTAGTAGATAGTATTCTTTCTCAATCTCAACATCAGCATCGTATGTGAGCTTCTTGCCAGAAGACTTTTCAAACAAAGTTCCCTCTGGATCAATTCCGTTAATCTCTGCCGGCCAAAATTCGAGCAGTTTATCGCTTCCATTTTTCAAATTGAGAGTATATTTTTCAAATGGTTTTTCGCCGAGGGGGAGATATGTAATACCTTCGTAATTCAGCCGTTCTTTTGTAAACACATACGGTGTAGCCGATACTCCTTTCGGCTTGATTTCTATACAAAAATCTCTGCAGAGCGAACCAATTGGAACCCGAATCAAACCAATTTCAAATCTGAACGAAGATGAGGATACGCCTGTAATGCGGATTGGTAAATCATGTTCTTGAGAACCATAAGAAATTGAGTAACCGGCTCCAAATATACGTTCAGGGCAATTTTTGCTTTTTTCATAGGCGCTGTGTCTGAAGTGGCGAGTTTGGACCGCTCCGTCAGTAAGAGAGACGTATTGCCCACATAGTTCACACATAAATAAACCACTGTGAGCCGATACTGTTCCACCTGGATGCAATTTGGCTGCTTGCTCTGCCGTAATCCGCTTCCAACCGTTATCTGACCACATGCAGACATGTGTTAATGAAGCCACATGCACTCCCCCCTTTACACAATTTCTTTCTTGATTTGTTTTTTCGTTACTGCTTATGGGTAAATCTGAAAAAAATAATACATAGAAAAATTTTTCAGCTTATATATTTTTGAAGGCGATTAAGCCAACCCGTTTTGACGGGTTGAGTATCATTGCTGCCCAAAATAATAGGTTATCCAAAGGAGAATATCCCCTTTGCTCTGGGTTTCCAATAGGGGCGAGTAGCATCCCTGTTGGCACACGATTTTCCATAGGAAAGTCTAGTGTGTTATACCTTTGCTTCCGGCTGACGCTGGAAAGGGACTGGCTTCGCCATCTGCTGTGCGGGCAGATAGCGGTTGACAGACACTTTTCGGCGGCAGTAGGACAGGCGGATTTCGTGCAGCCACGGACGAAATCAGAATTTGCCAAACAGCAAAATCTGCCTGTTCGGAAAAGGAAGCAGAGGTATATCAAAGCCTTCGTCCCGCCGCAGCGAAACGCACTAATACCACCATGGCAGCTCCAGCCATAGATTGTCCAGCGCCAATGCTTCGGTTGACCTTGCACGGCTCTCGCTAAGATGGAAGTGCAAGGCTGTTCCTACCAGAGGATGCTCAATATCGTCCTCAAAGCCAAAGCGGTACATTAGATAAACTCGCTCCCGTTCTCTTATGCGCCGCAGCCCTTCATAGAGTTCTTTCCGGTTTTCCGCTTCCTCCATAATCTTTTCCGGTTCCGACGCATAGGGGTCGGCAATCAGGTCAGAACGCTGCATAGGATCTTCTCCGGGAAGAAGATCATCCAGATTGATTCTCTCCATGGGGATACCATCTTTGTCAGACTGCATCCGCTGTTCAAAGGTCGCAAAAGCAGCCGAAATCAAATCCATCATGGCGTTGCGGATGGCAGGCCCCGCATAGGTCAGGAACTTTATTTTTTTGCCGGGATCATACAGGGAGATTGCCCGGAGCAAGCCGATACTCCCCTCCTGAATCAGGTCATCGTGGTCGATACCCAGCTCACTGTTCCCAAGGCCAACACTGATGTACAATTCATTTGCATTTTTTCGAATATATCCCAGATTGTTCTGCACCAGCTGCTCCTGCGCCTGTGTATCCCCTTGCTGTGCCAAAGTGCAAAGCTGCTCATTGGTCATCGTTTTCATCACTTTGTTTTGGCTGCATACTTTCCATCGTGTGAAGCAGCGCCTGCTGTAGTTCCACCAGTGATTCATCTTCTGCCAGTCCTATCTGGGATATGGGCTGCACGACCATGGCGGCAAGCTGCTCCGGGGAAACCGATGGATGATGAAGATCCTGCCCTTTGGTCAGTTCTGAGAACATCTGCTCGGTAAGCTCTTTTGTCATGTTCTGGGAAATCCCCTCCCCGGAAGTCATTTCCTTTTTGATCTCCCGAAGAACCGCCATGAATTGATTTTGAATGTTGGTCAGATCGGCTTGAAAAACCGGAACCTTGTTAAGAGAGACTGCCTGTGCCGCTTGTTGAGTTGCTTTCCGAATTTCCGGCTGTTCTTTGCCAGTCATTAACAACATGGAACTTAACGATTGCAGGATTTGATTCTGTGCGGCAAATCCGGAAGCCATCGTTTCATCAAAATACAAGGCAATCATACTGGTCAGCTGGGCAAAGCGGCGGTTTTCTATCAGACGGCTCACCACTTCCGGATTTACTCGCCCTGTATAGAGATTGCGTGCTGCTTCGGCAGAAAGACCAAGCTCAGAGATGTCATAATTTTTCTTATCCGGCACATTGGTCAGACAAAGCAGAAAATCCGAGGATACATTAAAGATTCGGGCAATACTGATGATCTGCTCGATAGTCAGTTTATTCTTTGTCCCATTTAGGAAACGGCTGATGGAACTTTCCGTAACGCCAATTTTAGAAGCAAGCTCCGCCTGCGTAATTTTATACTCCTTCATCAAATCTTGTAATCTTTGCTGTGGAGTATCACCAGGGAGATATTCCTGTTCCATAGGCAGATCACCTCGTTTCTTTTCTGTATTTCCCGCTTTTAATGCGGGCATCGTTTGGTTTTTCTGCATCCTCCGGGATGATCCAGCGACTTCCTGCTCTTTGTGCGCCGGGAATCCGGTCTTGGTTGCAGAGGATGCCAACCCGTCGGGGAGAAATCCCCCATTTCTCTGCAATTTCAAACGTAGAAAGATATTTCATAACCAGCCCTCATTGTTTACAATTCTACTTTTTATTATATTCCATAGCAGGAATAATCTCAATCCATATTTTGAGACTCCAGCCGCCTTCTATCTTGCAATTTTGCAAGTTTTGGAGGCGGTATTTTATTTTCTTGCAAGACTGACGGATTTTTTGAGCCATGCCCTTTTTCTCCGTACATTGAGGTGACAGGAGAAACCTGTACAAAGATGAAGGAGGAACATGAGATGGATATTTTTACGACTGTAAAGGCAGCGGTTACCGTAAGACAAGCTGCTGAACACTATGGACTGCAAGTCAGTCGAAACGGTATGACTTGCTGTCCCTTTCACGATGACCGGCATCCCAGCATGAAGCTGAACGAGAGGTACTTTTACTGTTTCGGCTGCGGAGCCACCGGCGACGTGATCGACCTTGTGGCGAAGTTGTTTGGTCTGAGCAGCTACGAGGCGGCTAAAAAGCTGGCTCATGACTTCGGGATTGACCCGGACAAGCCACCAGCGGCAATCGCCCTGCCCAAACCGGAACGCCCCCTGCTGAGAGCATACCGTCAGGAGGAAGTGCGCTGCCTGCGGGTATTGTGCGATTATCTGCATCTTCTGGAACGCCGGAAGGTGCAGTACGCACCCAAGACAGCGGAAGATGTTCTGGATGACCGATTTGTGGAAACCTGCCAGATGCTGGACTATGTGGAGTATCTGGCGGATTTGCTCATTGCCGCCGAGCTGGAACAGCGGGTGAAAATCGTAGAAATGCTGAACAAGGACGGCTTAATCGCCGGTTTGGAGGAACGGCTGAACAGGCTGAAAAAGGAGGACAACGCCCATGAAAAACAAAGCGCAGCTTGACGGGATGCCCGTCTGGTTCGATGGAAAAAGCATCAACGAAGCCCTGTTTTGTGAGGAGTTCTTGCAGACGCACAAGATCATCTTCACAAACGGGGCTTTTTTCACGCCCGAAGGCCGTGTGACCGATGAGCTGCCCCTGCGGGGAGAGATTTTTGAGGAGCTGAAATGCTGTGCAGTCAGCAACATTCCCCGCAAAATCAGCAACATTGTGGAGCTGATGAAGCTGGCAGCACTGGTGGAGGATTTTCCCCCAGAGCCGGATCGGATTCATCTTTCCAACGGGACACTTTTTCTGGATGGGAGGTTTGTGGAGGGAAAACCTGAAATCGTTCGCAACCGCTTCCCTGTGGCCTACAACCCCAACACCCCGAAACCTGTTCTTTGGCTGAAATTTCTGGATGGGCTGCTCTATCCGGAGGACATCCCAACTTTGCAAGAATATATCGGCTACTGCCTGATCCCCAGCAATAAGGGACAACGGATGATGGTGATTAAGGGCAACGGCGGCGAGGGAAAGTCGCAGATCGGCGCTGTGCTGGGAACTTTGTTCGGTTCCAACATGAAGGATGGCAGCATCGGGAAAATATCCGAGAACCGGTTTGCCCGTGCCGATTTGGAACATATCCTCCTGTGCGTGGATGATGATATGCGGATGGAAGCCTTGCGCCAGACCAATTATGTGAAATCCATCGTCACCGCCCAGGGCAAGATGGATTTGGAGCGCAAGGGCAAGCAGAGCTATCAGGGATGGATGTGCGCCCGGCTGTTGGCATTCTCCAACGGGGATTTGCAGGCGCTGTTTGACCGGAGCGACGGATTTTACCGCCGCCAGCTGGTGCTGACCACGAAAGAAAAACCGGCTGGCCGTGTGGACGATCCCGACCTTGCGGAGAAGATGAAAGCCGAAGTGGAGGGCATTCTGCTGTGGGCTTTTGAGGGATTGCAGCGGCTGGCCGCCAACAATTTCAAGTTTACCGAAAGTGACCGCACCAGAGAAAACCGGGAGGCAGTCAAACGAGACAACAACAATGTGTATGATTTTTTGGATTCTGACGGGTATGTTCGCCTGAAAGCCGATCTATCTGCCAGCTCTAAAGAGCTGTATGAGGCATACCAGATTTACTGCACCGAAAATAATCTGCCCGCCCTGAAACCCCGCAGCTTCAGCGAAGCCCTGATTGCCTGCCAGAGCCGGTACGACTTGGAATACTGCAACAATGTGACCAATGCCGCCGGACGGCGGGTGCGCGGCTTTCTGGGCATCGAGGTGCTGGTGAGAAACAATATGTCGGTGTTTTCTGGTGATTCGATGTGTACGTACGTACGCAGTGATTGACCGCTGTTCTCCCTTTTATAGCGATTCAGCGGTTATATCTCAAAAATCACTGGCAAAATCGGTGGGGTAAATTAAGGCAAGTGGGAATCAAAAAGTATTTGACGCTTGGAAGAAATCATTTTGCGAAACCGTGCTTCTCGCTCCAGTGAACCGGGTGCATGGAATGATGGGAAAATGCACGGTTTCGAGCCAAGTCACACGGAACTGGAAAGTCGGAAGGTGCAGGTAATGGACAGGACATCGCACCGGCAATTCTGAACAGATTTGGTAACAAGAGAATTTTTCACGACACGGCGAAGCGGCTATGCCTGAGGGCGTACCGGCTTCGCTTTTTTATTAAGTAAATTTAGGAGGATTTTTGATTATGACGGTACGCAACGAGATTAAGGCACAGATCGTCCGGGCCGGATATACCATGCAGGAGATAGTTGACCGGCTTCATGAGGAATATGGCTGGTCGGACAGTGTTTCCAACCTGTCCGCCAAGCTCCAGCGGGAATCCATCCGCTACAAGGAGGTTGTGGAGCTGGCCGACGTGCTGGGATACGACATTATCTGGCAGAAACGGAGGGACAGAGCATGAGCAAGCCGCAATACGCCATTCTCCGTTTTGCCAAGTACAAAGGGCCGGAGATTGGGAACATTGAAGCCCACAATGAGCGCACCAAAGAGAAATACGCCAGCAATCCCGATGTGGACATCAGCAGGAGCAAGTATAATTTTCATCTGATCGAGCCGGAGCGAAAATATCGTGCGGAGGCAGAGCGGCAGATCAAAGAAGCCGGTTGCCGTACCCGGTCAGACAGTGTTCGAGTCGTGGAAGCCCTAGTAACTGCCACACCGGAGTTCTTTCAGGGGAAGAAGAAATCTGAAATCAGAGCCTATTTTCAAGAGGCACTGACCTTTCTTCAGCAAAGCCAAGACCCCAAAACAATCATATCTGCTGTGGTGCATATGGACGAGAAAACGCCCCATATGCACCTTTCTTTTGTCCCGCTGACTGCGGATGGCAGGCTCAGTGCCAAGGAGATCGTGGGAAACAAGAAAAAGCTGACCCAGTGGCAGGACAAGTTCTGGGAACACATGGTACTCAAATACCCGGATCTGGAACGTGGGGAAAGCGCCAGCCAGACCGGACGTGACCACATTCCGCCCAGAGTGTTCAAAGAGATGACCCGCCTGACCAAGCAAAAGGCCAAACTGGAGGAACTGCTGGCCGGTATTGGAGCCTTTAACGCAAAAAGCAGAGCTGCCGAAATTGCGGCTCTGCTGGATAAGTATATCCCTGCGGTGGAGCAGATGCACAGTACTATGAAGAAGTATCAGGTGGCATTTACTGAAACCACCGTGGAGAACAAAAAGTTGAAACAGGAGAACGCTCAGCTGGAGCAATCCCTAGAGAAAGCAACCCAAGAAAGCACTTTGAAGCAGCTGGCCGATGCCAAACTACAACGGGATTATGAGGATGCTGTGGCTGTACTGGATCGTATCCCGAAAGAAGTGCTGGCGGAGTACATGCACAAACCGGACAGACGGAGGATAAATGCCTATGATAGATGAGTGGAACGGCCTTGCCGTTTTACTGGCAGATATGATTGAAAAATATGCTGGGGAGCTGGACTTGGATGCTTTTCCTGATCCGGTGTTCCCCGAGGATAAAATCACAAACCACGACACAAATAAAAATGTTTACAAAGGAAATATTGAAACGCCAAAAGCAGCATGATACAATAATCGTGAGAAATGTGTCCAAACTAATTTTCCAAGGGAAAAAATGCTTCCCTTGGAAAATACATAAGAAATTGTTGAGCAGTATAAGCGAGGAAGAGCCATGGCAAAAGAAAAGATAAAAGTTTATACCTATACACGAGTGTCTACCGCCATGCAGATTGACGGCTACTCGCTGGATGCCCAGAAATCCCGCATGAAAGCTTTTGCGGAATTCAATGATTATGAGATTGCTCACGAATATGAGGATGCGGGAAAATCCGGTAAATCGATTGAAGGCCGTACGCAATTTAACCAGATGATGGAGGACATCAAAACCGGCAAGGATGGCGTTTCCTTTGTTCTGGTATTCAAGCTATCCCGCTTTGGCAGAAATGCGGCAGATGTCCTTTCCACCTTACAGGTCATGCAGGATTTCGGTGTCAACCTGATCTGCGTGGAGGATGGTATTGATTCCTCCAAAGATGCGGGAAAGCTGATGATTTCCGTCCTATCGGCAGTGGCGGAAATTGAGCGTGAAAACATCCGTGTCCAAACCATGGAAGGTCGTATCCAAAAGGCCAGAGAGGGCAAATGGAACGGCGGCTTTGCCCCCTACGGCTATAAACTGGTGGATGGCAAGCTGGAAATCAACGAGGAGGAAGCTCCGGCGATTCGCACCATCTATGAGCAGTATGTCACAACCGATTCTGGCGCAAATGGGATCGCAAAATATCTTGAAAATCATGGGATCAGCAAAGTCCAGCGCCAGAACGGGAAAAATCCTCTTTTTGATGCTCGTCTGATTCGCATGATTCTGAAAAATCCGGTTTACTGCGGCAAGATTGCGTATGGCAGGCGAAAAACCGAAAAGGTGCATGGAACCAGAAACGAGTACCGTTTGGTAGAACAAGAAAACTTTTTGTTGGTGGATGGTCTGCATGAGGCCATTATCCCGGAGGATGTATGGCAGGCAGCGCAGGTCAAGTTGGCTGCTCAAGCCAAGCGGTATGAACACGTCAACAAAGGGAAAAACGAATGCACTCACCTGTTGTCCGGCATCGTAAAATGTCCCGTATGCGGTGTTGGAATGTACGGTAATAAGTGTGTGAAACGGAAAGCAGACGGCAGCAAATACAAGGATTTCTACTACTATGGCTGCAAACATCGCTCTATGACCCGTGGACATAAATGCGATTACAAGAAGCAAATTCGGAAAGAGCTGCTGGACGATGCTGTGGCGGAGGTAATCTGCAAGCTGGTCAGCAATCCAAAATTTGCGGCGATGATGCAGGAAAAGATTAACATGAAAGTCGATACCACGGCGATTGAGCAGGAAATCAGTAACTATGAAAAACAGCTTCGTCAGGCTTATTCCACCAAATCCAAGCTAATTGAAGAAATCGACTCTCTTGACCCAGACGACCGGCATTACAGCAGGCGGAAATCGGATCTTGATGATCGGCTCTATGGGATGTATGATAAGATTGAAGAATTGGAGTCTCTGCTGATTGCAGCCAGAGCCAAGAAACAGGCTATTGAGGCAGAAAAGCTGACCGGCGATAATATCTACAAGGTTCTAATCTACTTCGATCAACTCTATGGAAAGATGAACGACAGAGAGAAACGGCAGCTAATTGAGGAACTGATTTCTGAAATTCAGATTTATCCGGAGCGTCAGCCCAATGGCCAGTGGTTGAAATCTATCAAGTTCCGACTGCCTATCATAGAGGAAGATATGAATATCAGTTTGGACAATGAACAGCAAGTTGAGACTGTGGCACTGCTGAATAGAATATCTGAATAAGGCGGTGAAAAAATGTCTTTACCGAAGTATAATGAGCTATATCTTCCTTTTCTAACAGTAATACAAGATGGTGCTGTTTATTCTACAAGAGAAATTAAGGCCAAGCTGGCATCCTATCTTTGCCTTTCAGAAGATGATCTCTCACTTTTGCTTTCTAACAGTATGCAATCCGTCTGGTCGACAAGGGTCGGTTGGGCAAATACATACTTGAAAAAAGCAGGACTTGTGATCGCGCCGAAAAAGGGCCATTGTCAAATAACCGATGAGGGGAAGCGTTTGCTAGAAAGTGATGTTGATATTACAAATCACTATCTTCAGCAGCATTATCCCGCCTTTGAAGCGTTTGTAAAAGGAAAAAAGAGCGAAAATACCGATTCCGATGCAACAGTGCAGCGGGATGCTTCCGAAACACCGCAGGAAACATTTGAGCGAGTCTATTCCATCATCAATGAGCAGCTGGCAGATGAACTGCTTGCTGCTATTATGGATCAAACGCCAACATTCTTTGAAGCTCTTGTTGTAGATTTAATGAAAGCTATGGGATATGGCGACGGATTTGTTACAAAAACAAGTGGTGACGGCGGGATTGACGGCATTATTCACGAAGATAAGCTTGGGTTTAACTTGATTTATATTCAGGCAAAACGCTGGGCCACGGACACGACCATCGGAAAGCCGGAAATTCAGAAATTTGCCGGTGCGATGATGGGACCGCCAAAAGTGGATAAAGGGCTTTTTATTACGACTGCCAAGTTTTCTCAAGGTGCAAGAGATTTTGCGAACGCGCAACATATCATTCTTGTTGATGGTGAAAAGTTGACCGAACTCATGATTGAATATAATTTGGGTGTATCAGCGCAAAAAACATATCAAATCAAACGCATTGACAGCGATTACTTTCTGGACACTTAATAGATGCAAGAAAGCAGCATTTTTTGCAAAAAGTCTCTTGCAATGCACCAGATGTTGTGATATAGTAACTCCGTTATATTAGATGATTTCCCCTACCATGAAAGGATGAATACCATGACTACTTTGGAACTGATTCTGACGATTATCCAGCTGGTTTCCGGTCTCGCCGTGACCGTGATCGTGCTGATGCAGTCCGGCAAGAGCGCCGGCCTGTCCGGCGCCATTGCTGGCGGCGCGGAAACGTTCCTTTCCAAGGGCAAAGCCAAGACGCTCGATGCTAAGCTCGCCAAGGCGACGAAGTGGTTCGGCCTCGTCTTTGTTGTCCTGACGCTGGTGCTGACCGTCCTGATGCACAAGGGCGCGTAATTTCCGGCACAGAACACAAAAGCGCATCCCCCGGCATTGCTGGGGGATGCGCTTTTTCACTTTTTTGTTGGATTGCCCGGTATCAGTCCGGATACTCTGCGCGGCTGCCGCCGATGAGCTTCGGCCGCGTGCGGGCGGCATTGACCGGCGCTTCTCCGATCGTCTTGACCGACAGGCGCAGTGGTACAGCCACATGCTTGAGGTGCATGCCGATCATGGTATTGCCGATATCGAGGCCGGCATCGGCCTTCACAAATTCGACCGCGACGGGATCGTCCATCGCCTCATAGACCGCCGTTGCGAACGAGCCGCCGGCTTTCGGCCGCGGGCGGACGCAGACGATCTCGTATCCGAACCGCTCCGCGTCGGCGCGCTCCATGATCAGGGCGCGGTTGAGGTGCTCGCAGCACTGCGCCTCCAGGCAGAGGCCGCGCGCTTTCAGGATCGGCAGGATCTCATCGACCACGGCTTTTGCCGCCTCGGGCGTTGAACCCTTGCCGATCTTCTGCCCCATGATCTCGCTCGAGGAGCAGCCGATCACGACCTGCTGGCCGGGCGTGAGCGCGGCAACGTCCAGCAGTTCAAGCAGCGCAGCGCGGGCGGATTTGCGGATCTCTTCATACATGAATGGTCATCTCCAGACAGTTATTAAAAATTCTTATTTCCATTGTAGCACGGTACGGGGCATTTGACAATCCTCTGCAAGGCGTGTATCATGAACGTTGACCAAATTATTGTAACAGGAGGGAATTGCGTTTTGAAACGTTTCAATCGCATTTTTGCTTGTTTTCTCGCCGTGGCGCTGCTCGCCTGTGCCTGCTCCGGCTGCGGTAAAAAATCCGAGGAGCCGTCCGTCAACGGTGCCGACGCGAAAAACGAGCACTACTATGCCCCGCTGACCGGTGAACCGCTGAGCAGCAAACCCGCAAACACCCGGCCGTTTGCCGTCATGATCAACAACATCGTCTACGCGCAGCCGCAGGTCGGCATCAGCAACGCAGACATGATCTACGAGATCCCGGCCGAGGGCGGCATCACGCGCATGATGGCCATTTTCAGCCACCTGTACGATGTGGAGTCCGTCGGCAGCATCCGCAGCCTGCGCCCGTATTATCTGAGCGTCGCCCTGTCGTATGACGCCATTGTCATCCACGCCGGCGGCAGCGAGCAGGCCTACAGCGACGTCAAGACCTATAACGCCGACCATCTGGACGGCGTGCGCGACGGCAACACCAGCTCCATGTTCTACCGCGACGCCAGCCGCGGCCAGCACGGCTCGGAGCACACGCTGTTCTTCCACGGCGCGAACGTGGAAGCGCTCGTGGATCGGTACAAGTTCCGCACCGAGCATGAGAGCAGCTACAAGACCGGCCTGAACTTTGCCGACAATGCTGTCGACCAGTGCACCGGCGGCGCGGCCGAGAACGTGCAGGTGACGTTTAACACGTCCAAGAGCACGTCCTTCACCTACCACGCTGACAGCGGCAAGTACACGGCCGTGCAGTACAAGGCCGACTATAAGGACGGCGCGACCGGCGAAGCGGTCCCGTTTACCAATCTGCTCATCCTCTCGGCCGATATGAAAACGGTGGACAGCTACGGCCGCCTGGCCGTCGACCTCATCGGCAGCGGCACCGGCTACTTTGTGACCGGCGGCAAGTATGTGCCGATCAAGTGGGCCCGCAGCGATATCAACAGCTGCTTTACTTACACGCTCGAGGACGGCACGGCGCTGAACCTCTCGCGCGGCACGACCTATGTCGGCGTGATCCCGACCAACGGCGGCAGCGCCAACTTCAGCTGAGAGCAAAATCAAACCATTTTGCAGCACTATGTGCGTGGGAAATCGCGCACATAGTGCTTTTTTCTTCCGCAGCAAGGTTGCCTGTTCTCTCAAATCTCTGCTATAATGGCTGTGCAGCCGGATGCAGCTGCAAGTGCACAGAAAGGAAGATCGCTATGACCTACAATTTTGATGAGATCATTGACCGCCGCCACACCAACGCGCTCAACACGGATGGCTTCCGCGGCTATATTTTTCACGCCGGTCCGGAAAAGGTATTTGCCTTCAAGGATGAAGAATTTGTCCGCATGTGGGTCGCTGACATGGAATTTGCCGTTGCGCCGGAGATCCTAGATGCGCTACGCGCGCGGATCGACCGCCGCATCTTCGGCTATACCGGCCTGTATGACGACGAATATTACCGCACGTTCTCCAAGTGGTGCCGCGATCACTATGACTGGAGCTTTCCCAAGGAGCAGCTGTGCGTCTCGCCGGGCATCATCCCGGCGCTCTACCAGCTGACGGAAACGCTTTGCGGCCCGGACGAAAAGGTGCTGCTCAACACGCCGGCCTACGGTTATTTCCTCCACGCGGCGGAG
>OGZK01000776.1_pt1 | contig 31405 bp, 28 predicted proteins | sample 1576791 | NCBI WGS metagenome assembly OGZK01 (sample SAMEA3541556, study PRJEB24748) | human gut metagenome | biome: human gut; feature: human-associated habitat; material: faeces | place: China | collected 2012
CGGCGTGAAGCTGACGTGCGAGGGCTCGGAGTCTCTCGAAGACCTCAAGGGCATGGCCGCGCGCGGCGTGGAGATCATGAGCTGCGGCACGTGCCTCAACTTCTACGACCTCAAGGAAAAGCTCGCCGTCGGCGAGGTGACGAACATGTACGTCATCGTCGAAAAGATGAGCGGCGCGGACCGCGTCGTCCGTCCGTAAGATGATCTATCTTGACAACGCGGCGACCACACTGCGAAAGCCGCCGCAGGTCATCGACGCGGTGGTCGCGGCGATGGGGAGCTTTGGCAACAGCGCGCGCGGCACGCACGAGGAGGCGCTTGCCGCCTCGCGCGTGATCTACGACACGCGCTGCAAGCTCGCCGCGCTCTTTGGCTGCAAGCGGCCTGACCACGTGGCGTTCACCTGTAACTCGACCGAGGCGCTGAACATCGCCATCCATGGCTGCATCCACGCGGGCGAGCATGTGATCTCGACCGACCTTGAGCACAACTCTGTCCTGCGACCGCTTTACCGGCTGGAACGGGAAAACAATGTCAAGCTGAGCTTTGTTCCCGCAGACCGGCAGGGGAACATCGACTACGCCGATTTTGAACGGCTGCTGCGTCCCGATACCCGCGCCGTCGTCTGCACGCATGCCTCGAACCTGACGGGCAACACGCTGGATCTGACGTGCATCGGCGCATTTGCGCACGAACACGACCTTCTGTTCATTGTGGACGCTTCGCAGAGCGCGGGCGTGCTGCCCATCGACATGGAGCAGATGCACATCGACGTGCTGTGCTTCACGGGGCACAAATCGCTGATGGGCCCGCAGGGCACGGGCGGACTGTGCGTGCGCGAGGGTGTGGACATCAACCCCTGGAAGGTCGGCGGCACGGGCGTGCAGACCTATCTCCACGAGCAGCCCGAGCAGATGCCGGCGCGGCTAGAGGCGGGCACGCTCAACGGCCACGGTATCGCGGGGCTGAACGCCGCGCTCGACTTTTTGCAGGAGACCGGCGTTGAGGCCATCCACGCGCATGAAATGGCGCTGCTGCGCCGCTTTGTCGCGGGCGTCAAGAAAATTCCGGGTGTGGCGCTCTACGGCGATTTTGACCATGAGCGCACGGCGGTCGCCGCGCTCAACATCGGCGACATGGACTCGGGCGAGGTATCGGACATCCTGTCCGAGGACTACGGCATCGCGACCCGCCCGGGCGCGCACTGCGCGCCGCGCCTGCACGAGGCGCTCGGCACACAGGAGCAGGGCGCGGTGCGCTTCAGCTTCGGCTGGTACAATACGGAAGAGGAAGCGGACGCCGCGGTCACCGCGCTCCGCGAGATCGCAACATGAGAGAGAAAAAGCTATGGCTCGTCATCACCTTCCACACGACGGCCGCGGCCATCGCGATGGAAAAGCTCTGCCGGGCGAAGGGCCTGCCCGGGCGGCTCATCCCCGTCCCGCGTGAGCTGACGGCGGACTGCGGTATGTCGTGGCGCGCGGAGGTCCAGGACCGCGCCGCGCTCGCCGCGCTGACCGAGGCGGAGGGGTTGGAGGCCGACGGCTTTTACGAGCTGGTGATTTGAAGAAAAGAGAGGGAACCATCGAAAAAACGATGGTTCCCCCTCTTTCATCTATGAATACCGTTTGTTTTTCAAAAGATAAACCGATATACTGGTTTTCGACAAAAAGTGTTGATTTTGTCAACGATCAAAAAAGGAGAATTGGAGAAAATAAAAAAAGTACATCTGGGCGTCATTATTGCGGGCGCCGCAGTGGGCCTTGCGGCGCTCATCTTAACGGCGCTCGGCAACCCTACGAACATGGGCTTCTGCATCGCGTGCTTTCTGCGCGATATTTCCGGCGCGGTGGGCCTGCACAGCGCGGCAAAGGTGCAGTATGTCCGCCCTGAGATCATTGGCCTCGTGCTCGGCGCGTTCATCATGAGCGTTGCGAGCAAGGAGTTCAAGGCGCGCGCCGGATCATCACCCGCTTTGCCGAAAAGCAGGGTTATAAAGTGGAGTATGCCGCCGAAGGCGAGGACTTCCGGCTGAAGCTCAACAAGTAAGAGAAGGTCGGACTACCATATTATGATGAAAAGAGACGCCTGCAGAGCGTCTCTTTTTATTCTTTCAGCAGCTTCATCCGCTCGCGCCAGTCGGGCATGTAGCGCTCGATGAGCGCGTAGAACGCGGGGGAGTGGTCGTGGTGGCGGATGTGCGCGAGCTCGTGGACGACGACATAGTCGATGGCTTCGCGCGGATACTGCATCAGCCGCCAGGAAAAGCAAAGGCTGTTTTTCCCACTGCACGAGCCAAAGCGCGTGCGCGCGGACGTGATCTTGAGGCCCGTCGGCGTGAGGCCCATGATGCCGCTCCAGTAATCGACGCGCATCGGGAGGTATTCCTTCGCACGCGCGATGAGCGCTTTGCGCTCCTCGTCCGTCGGCTCGGGATGGGCAAGGCGGCGCGCCTGCTGCTTTTCGCGGGCGCGGGTAAGCCAGTCCTCGTGCTCGGCGACAAAGCGGTCGATGAACTCTTTTTTGACGCCGTAGGGGGCGCGGACGACGGCATTTCCGTCGCGGTCCAATTGCAGGGACATCGTACGGCGCTTGGCGCGAATCAGCGTATAGCCCGTCATTCGCCGATATAGGTGAAGCGGCGGAACGTCTTGCCGTCGCGCTCGACAGTCTCGTTCCACATGCTCACGGGCCGCACCCAGAGGCCAAAGTCGCCGTACAGCGCGCGATAGACGACGAGCTCATCCTCCGTCTCTGAATGACGTGCGACACCGAGGACCTCATATTCTTTGCCCTTGAAGTGGCGGTAGCGCCCGGGCTTGATGCTTTCCATGAATGATGCCTCCTGCAAAGGATTTGGATAGAGTATAGCACGAAGAAGCGAAAAAAGGAAGCGGCGCGTGCCGCTTCCTTTTTGATTTGATTTTGAAATTTGCTTCTTAGTAGCTGCCGAGGTCGGCGGACTTGTCGCCCGTGACGCTGACGCCGAACTCGTAGTCGTTGCCGGGGAGGATGGCGTTCAGGATGACACCGCACAGGGCCGCGATGGCGAGGCCGGAGAGGGTGACGGCCGCGCCGCCGACAGTGAAGGTGATGCCGCCGACCGAGCTGAAGCCGAGGCCGCTGACGAACATGACCGCTGCGATGATCAGGTTGCGGGACTTGGTGAGGTCGACCTGGTTTTCCACGATATTGCGCACACCGACCGCGGAGATCATACCGTAGAGGATGAAGCTGACGCCGCCGACGATGGCCGCGGGGATGGAGTTGACGAGCGCGTCAAACTTGGGGGAGAAGCTCAGGATGATGGCGTAGATGGCCGCGAGGCGGACAACGCGGGGGTCGTAGACCTTGGAGAGGGCGAGCACGCCGGTGTTCTCACCGTAGGTGGTGTTGGCAGGGCCGCCGAAGAAGCCGGCGAACGCGGTGGCGAGACCGTCGCCGACGAGCGTGCGGTGCAGGCCCGGGTCTTCGATGAAGTTGCGGCCGGTGGTGGAGGAGATGGCGGAGATATCACCGATGTGCTCCATCATAGCCGCGATGGCGATGGGTGCCATGACGAGGATAGCGGAAACGTCGAACTTCGCGATGACGAACTTCTGAAGGCCGATGAGATTCGCCTTGTTGACAGCGGCGAAGTTGACGAGCGGCTGCATCACGCCCTCTGCATCGGGCAGCTGCGCGCCGCAGGCGCTGGCGATGACCGCGACGATGTAGGAGCCGACGACGCCGAGCAGGATGGGGATGATCTTGACCATGCCCTTGCCCCAGATGTTGGCGACCACGATGATGGCCATAGCGACGAGGGCGAGCCACCAGCAGGTGGAGGCGTTATTGATGGCGGAGCCGGAGAGGTTCAGGCCGATCATGATGATCATCGGGCCCGTGACGATGGGAGGGAAGTAACGCATGACCTTTTTCGCGCCGAGCACCTTGAAGAGGAGTGCGAGCACGAGGTAGAGGAGACCTGCGATCACGATGCCGCCGAGCGCGTAGGCGAGCTTGAGCTCGGGGTCCATGCCCTCATAGGCGGGCATCGTCGCGACCGTGGAGAAGCCGCCGAGGTAGGCGAACGAGGAGCCGAGGAACGCGGGGACCTTGAACTTGGTGCACACGTGGAACAGCAGCGTGCCTAAGCCCGCGAACAGCAGCGTCGTCTGGATGGAGAGCGGCAGGCCGTAGCCCTGGACCAGAATGGGGACGAGCACCGTCGCGCCGAACATGGCGAACATGTGCTGCAGGCCCAGGATCAGCATTCTGGGGGTGCCCAGCTGTCGGGCGTCGTAGATGGCTTCGTGTCCGAGTTCTTTCTTCATGTGATTTTCCCTCTTTGCTTTCTTCTTATTTTTATTCTCATTTGAATAAACATGGTTGGGCCCCGCGTGGGCAAAAAATAAGACCGGTAAGAAAACTTACCGGTCAAAAGAAACAATATCAATAAAAACAGAAACAGCAATACCAACGGAAGAATTTTTCTTTTTCGGCGCGGTGCAGAGCATCATGGGTCGTTCCTCCTGTTCGTTTGTTGTCGTCTGACCAAGAATACCCGAAAGCAGGCAAGATTGCAAGCCGAAATTTTGACCAATTTACATGAAAGATATCCATCATTTTTGTGCAAAAATGCGGGCAGCAAAACGAAATTTTTCCTGCAAAGGACTTGCCAAGACTGTTTTGATGATGTAAAATACCCATACCTCCTATTGATAACGCCTATAAATGGAGGACTTTTTAAAAAGAGAGTGTGTGTTGTATGGAAAAGAAAAAAATGAGCCTGCCGGTGCAGATTGTTATTGCGCTTATCCTCGGTATTGCGGCCGGTCTTATCTTCTACTTTGTCGGTAAGCCCGAATTTACCACCAACTACTTAAAGCCCTTCGGCACGATCTTCGTCAATCTTCTCAAGTTCATCGTTGTGCCCGTCGTGCTGCTGTCGATGATCGACGGCATCATCTCCATGGGCGATATGAAGAAGGTCGGCTCCGTCGGCTGGAAGACGGTCGCCTACTTCCTTGTCACCACGGCCTGCGCCTGCGTCATCGGCCTGGTGTTTGCCAACCTCTTCAACAATGCAGGCTGGTTCCCCACGCTCGCGCTGGAGGACGGCGCGGTCTGGGATAAGGCCACCAGCGCCAACTTCATGGATACCCTGGTCGCCATCTTCCCGAGCAACATGTGGAAGTCCTTCACCGACGCAAACATGCTGCAGGTCATCGTGATCGCCCTGATGTTCGGCGGCGGCATCCTTGCCGCGGGCGAAAAGGGCAAGCTTGCCAAGGACCTGGTCTCCACGCTCTATGCGGTCATCGAGCGTGTGATGGCGTTCATCATTGCCCTCAGCCCCATCGGTGTGTTTACGATGATGGCGTGGGTCGTCGCCACGCAGGGCCCCGAGATCCTGACGTCTCTCGGTATCGTGCTTGGCTGCGCTTACCTCGGATACATTGTCCACGCGATCCTCTGCTATTCCTTCTCCGCTAAGGCGTTTGCTGGCATCAGCCCCTTCACCTTCTTCAAGAAGGCATCCCCCGCGATGATTTTCGCCTTTACCTCCACCTCCTCTGCTGCCACGATTCCCCTGAGCAAGGAGTGCGCGGATGAGCTGGGCGCGGAGGGCGACGTTTCCTCCTTTGTTATCCCCCTCGGCGCGACGATCAACATGGACGGCACCGCCATCTATCAGTGCGTCGCCACCATCTTTCTTGCCACCTGCTGCGGCATGACGCTGACCCTTGGCCAGATGGTCACGATCGTCGTCACCGCGACGCTTGCCTCCATCGGCACCGCCGGTACGCCGGGCGCGGGCATGATCATGCTCGCTATGGTGCTCGAGGCGATGAACATCCCCGTCGATATGATCATGATCATCTACGGCATCGACCGTCTTTTCGACATGGGCCGTACCTGCCTGAACATCACGGGCGATATCTCCTGCGCCTGCTGCGTGACCAAGTGGGAGAGTAAGAAGGCCGCGCAGACTGCCAAGTAATTTTCTGTTCCGTAATCAAAATGCCGCCCCGATTCGGGGCGGCATTTTTCGTCCGAACAAAGCGGATTGGGATTGCATTTTAACACAGCGGGGCATACAATGATGCTGCTTCGCCAAAGGCGAGGCACAGGAGGAAGAAGATGACGACTGATCGGAAACGGGGATATCTCTATATTTTGCTGGCCGCCATGCTCTATTCCACGACCGAGGTCGCGCTCAAGGCCCTCGGCGGCGCGTTCGCGCCCATGCAGGTGACGGTGGAGCGCGTGCTGCTCGGCGCGGCTGCACTGATGCCCTTTGCACTGAACGACCTCAAAAAGCGGGATATCCAGCTTACAAAGGCGGATTGGGGCTATTTCACCCTGCTCGGTTTTCTGACGGTGACGCTGCACATGTCGCTTTTGCAGATGGCGGTGCTGCACATGGACGCCTCAGCTACATCGATTATCTACTCGGGCAATCCTGTGTTCGCGGTGGCGCTGGCGCACTTCATCCTGCATGAGCCGCTGAAAAAGAACCATCTGCTGGCCATCGGCGTGGAACTTGTCGGCATTCTCTTCATCCTCAATCCCGCGCACCTTGAGATCAGCCTGCGCGGCTTTTTGGAGATCATCACCGCCACGCTGCTGTTTGCCACTTACGGTACGCTCTGCAAGCTGCGTCTGCCGCGGCTCGGCGCGCTCGTGATCACGACGTTCAACATGCTCATCGGCGGTCTGGAGCTTCTTTTCCTGCTGCTGCTCGGTGAGATTCCGGCGGTCGGTGCGCTTTACAGCGGCCTGGGGCTGGAGATATTCGCGGGCATTCCGTTTTTCACGGGCTTTACGCTCAAAACGACGCTGCTTTTGTGCCATGTCGGCATCGGCTGCGCGGCCATCGGCTTTCTGCTCACGGCGAAGATCACGGAGTACACCTCTGCGACGGAGGCGTCGTTCGTTTATCTCGTCAAGCCCATTCTGGCAACGGCGCTGGCGGTCGTCGTGTACCACGAGCATATCAGCGTGAACCGCATGGTCGGCATCGCGTTCTTTGTGGCGGCGTCGCTGTGTGTCAGCGTGCCGGTGCTGAGAGAAATGCGGCGGGAGCGCGCGGTAAAAACTTGACAATGAGAATGGAAAAGCGGAAGGGCAGCGCCCTTCCGCTTTTTTGTTATTCATCGATGCGGGTGATGTCGTGGATCCACTTGCCGGAGTGCAGGCGGTAAAGGCCGATGGGGGATTTGATGATATATTCGATCATCAGGCAGAGGCAGAAGACCTCGTTCGGCACCTTGAGCACAAGGCCGAGCAGACACATCATCGGCAGCGTGCCGCACCAGAGGGGGAAATTGTCGATCACGAGCGAAGCGTTCACATCGCCGCCGCCGCGCAGCACGCCGACGACCATCGTGGTTGAAAAGCTGTGCAGCGGGATGGCGCAGGCATAGCACATGAGCATCACACTGCAAAGCCGCTCGGCGACCGCCGAGAGCGAGAAGAGCGGCATGACGAACGGGCGCATCAGCGTCACGAACATCGTGTATTCGGCGAGGCCGAGCACAATGCCGAACGCGAACGCCGTGAAGCACAGCGCGCGGCCGATGTTGTAAACGCCCTTTAAGTTGCCCGTGCCGATCTCCTTGCCGACGATGACGGATACCGCCGCCGCGATGCCGAACACGCCGGAGGTCATCAGCTTGTCGATATTGCCCGCGAGCGTGTAGGCGGCGATGAGATCGCTGCTATTTGCCATGTGGCCCATGATGACCGTGATCATCGAAAAGCCCGTGCCCCAGAGCGTCTCATTGATGAGCACCGGCGCGCTGTAGCGCAGGAATTTACGCAGCATGTCCATGCCGGGGCGGAGGATGGCGTGCTTCATGAGCGGCATCGTGCGGCAGCGGAACGCGTAGGAGAACGCGACGACGAACTCCACCACGCGGGACAGAAGCGTCGCTACCGCCGCACCCGTGATGCCGAGCGCGGGCAGACCGAGCTTGCCGAAGATCAGCACATAGTTGCCGAGCGTGTTGCAGAGCATCGAGATCGCGAAGACGATCATGCCGAAGCGCGGATTTTCGATGCTGCGCTGCATGCCGATGTAGATGGAGGAAAGCGAGTTGAAAATGTAGGAGAAGCCGACGATGCGCAGGTACGGCTCGGCCAGCTCCACGAGTGTCAGATTGTCGGTGATGAGGTAGAGCACCTGCGCGGGAAACGCGCACAGAATGGCGGCAAACAGCACGCTCACGCCGCCCGCGATCATAAAGCCGATGCCCATGACGCGGTTGATGCTCTCGCGGTCGCCGCGGCCCCAGTATTGGCTGATGAGCACGCTTGAGCCGCTTTGCAGGCCGAAGACGACGAGCTGGATGATGAAGACTGGCACGTTCGCCACCGTGACGGCGGACATCTGATCGCTGCCGAGAAGTCCCACCATGAACGTATCGAGAAAGCCGAGCGACGTGGTGATCAAATTCTGCACGATGACCGGCAGCGCCAGCAGAAAAAGATGCTTGTAAAAGCCCTTGGGCTGGTGAAGATAGGAGAACATAAAAACCTCGAATCGTGGAATTACAGCATGGGGAAGCGCGTGTCGCGGTGCGCCTTGAGCGCGGAGACGAGTGCGTCGATCTCTTCTTTCGTCGTCTCGGGGCCGAAGCTGACACGCAGCACGCCCGCGGCGGTCTTTTTGTCAAGGCCCATCGCGCGGTAGACGTGGCTCAGCTGCCCGCGGTGACAGGCGGAGCCTGCCGAGATGCAGATGCCCTGTGCGCCAAGTTCCGTAACGACATTCGCCGACGGGTAGCCGACGAGCGAGATCGACAGGATGTGCGGCGCGGTCCCGCCGCCGATGCGGACGACGCCGTCGAGCGCGAGGAGCTTTTCCTCGGCGTAGGTCTTGATGGCGGCGACGTGGGCGAGCTTTTCATCGAGATGGTCGGCGCGCAGCTCGACCGCCTTGGCAAAGCCTGCGATCTGGCCCGTGGCCTCTGTGCCGGAGCGCAGGCCGCTCTCCTGCCCGCCGCCAAAGATCAGCGGTTTGGGCGCGCGGATGCGCTCGCCCAAATACAGGCCGCCGATACCCTTGGGCGCGCCGAGCTTGTGCGCGCTGACGGAGATGAGGTCCGCGCCCAGCGTGTCGGCGCGGAACGGAATTTTCAAAAAGGCCTGCACCGCGTCGGTGTGCAGCAGGGCACAGGACTTTTTCGCTTTCAGAAGCTGCGCGACCCCGGCCACGGGGAAGATGCAGCCCGTCTCGTTGTTGACGAGCATCATCGTGACGAGCGCGGTGTCGTCGCGCAGTGTACTTTCGACCTGAGAGGCGGTGATGTCGCCGTTCTTGTCGGGCTTTAAGTACGTGACGGAGTAGCCCTCCTGCTCGAGGGCCTTGCAGGTCTCGAGAATCGCGCTGTGTTCCACGGCGGTCGTGATGATGTGCTTGCCGGCGTGGCGGTTCTGGTGCAGGGCAAGGCGGACGGCCCAGTTGTCGCTCTCCGACCCGCAGGAGGTGAAGACGAGCTGTTCACTCTTGCAGCCGAGCGCGGCGGCAATCGTCTCGCGTGCCGCGGCGACAGCGTCGCGCGCCTGCTTTCCGATGGGGTATTGCGAGCTGGGGTTGCCCCAGCCAGAAACCAGCGTATCGTAAACGGCGTGCGCCACCTCTTCGGGAACGGGGGTGGTGGCCGCGTGATCGAGATAGATCATATCGGGAAAATCCTTTCTTTGGTCTTGTCAGAATGCTCAAATGATTATACAATATAAAAATAAAAAAGCAAGGGCGGCGGACGCTTTGCGTCGGAAACGGCAGAAAAAAGCGGAACTTTACCGCCCAAATCGCGGAAAAGGATACAAACATACATGAAAGTTGCGATCTGCACCCTCGGGTGCAAGGTGAACCAATATGAAACGCAGGCACTCGAGCAGGAGCTTTTGCACCGCGGACATACACTGGTGGATTTTGAGGAGACGGCGGACGCCTACGTTGTCAACACCTGCTCGGTCACGGCGGTGAGCGACAAAAAGTCGCGCCAGATGCTCCGTCAGGCGCAGCGCCGCAACCCGAGCGCGGTCATCGCCGCCTGCGGCTGCTACGCCCAGACGCATCCCGAGGACGTCAAAAAGCTCGGGCTCGACGTCATCGCTGGCACGAATGACCGTGCGAAGTTCATCGACCTTTTGGAGCGCGCGGCACAGGACAAAACGCCTATTGTCGATGTCGACGACGTCTGGGAGCGGCGCGATTTTGAGGTGCTGCCCGCGGGCGGTATGGTGAATCGTACACGCGCGATGCTCAAGGTCGAGGACGGCTGCGTGAACTTCTGCACCTACTGCCTCATTCCTTACGCGCGCGGGCGCGTGCGCTCGCTGCCGATGGACGAAGCTGCAAAGCAGGTGAAAGCGCTGCGTGAGGAGGGCTACCGTGAGATCGTGGTCACGGGCATCGAAATTTCGTCCTACGGCTCGGACTTCAAGGACGGGACCTCACTCATCGACCTTTTGGAGCTCATCGCGCGCGAGGGCGGCGACATGCGCATCCGCCTCGGCTCGCTCGAACCGCGGACCATCACGGAGGAATTCTGCAAGCGGGCGTCGAAGCTTCCTTACCTCTGCCCACATTTCCACCTCTCGATGCAGTCGGGCTGCGACGCGACCTTAAAGCGTATGAACCGCAAATATGATACGGCGCGCTATATGGAATCCTGCGACCTGCTGCGTCAGTATTTTGACGACCCTGCCATCACGACGGACCTCATCACGGGCTTTCCCGAGGAGACGGAGGAGGAATTCGCGCAGACGCTTGACTTCATCGCGCGCGTCGGCTTTGCCGACATGCACGTCTTCCCTTATTCCATCCGCCCGGGCACGAAGGCTGCGGAGATGCGCCAGATCGACATGCCCGTGCGCGAAGAGCGCGCTGCGCGCGCCTCGGCTGTCGCCAAGACGATGCACGAAGCGTATCTTGCGTGCTGCGTGGGCAAGATCTTTCCCGTGCTCTTCGAACGCGACCGCAAGGGCGGCAGCGCGGGCCACGCGCCGAACTATATGGAGGTATCCGTCGCGCAGGAAGGCCTGCACAATCAGGTGAAAAGCGTGAAGATCACGGCGGTCGACGGCGGCAGTCTTCGCGGCGAGTTGGAGGAATAACGCATGGCCAACCATTTTTATGCCTATATCTCCCGCATGCGCTGTGTCAAGCGCTGGGCGCTCATGCGCAACACCGAGGAGGAGAACATTCAGGAGCATAGCCACATGGTCGCGGTGCTGGCGCACGCGCTTGCGCTGATCCGCACGCGCGTGTTCGGCCTGCCCACGGACGCGAACGCCGTGGCGGTCGCCGCGCTCTACCACGACGCGACGGAAATATTGACCGGCGATATGCCGACGCCCATCAAGTATTATAACCCTGAGATCCGCGATGCCTACCGCAAGGTCGAGGCCGTGGCAAGCGACAAGCTGCTCTCCATGCTGCCGGACGAACTGCGCGCGGACTATGAGCCCATCATCAAGATCGAGGACGAGACGACGAAAAAGCTCGTCAAAGCGGCGGACAAGCTCTCGGCCTACATCAAGTGCGTCGAAGAGCTCAAGGCGGGCAACATGGAATTCAAAAAGGCTGCGGAGCAGACGCGCCGCGCGCTCGATGAGATGAAAATGCCGGAACTTGACTACTTCATGGCGCACTGCATGGAGAGCTTTTCCATGACGCTTGACGAGCTGGAATAAGAAAAATAACGGATTTTCGGAACCTTTTGCACAAAATGAGCGTCTAAAGCTTCAGAGACCCCAAAAAACAAAAATGAGGTGGATGAAGATGAAGAAGATCGTTTCCTTTTTGCTCGCGCTCATGCTGGCGCTGTCTCTTGCCGCATGCAGCGCGAAGTCTGCCAGTAGCGACAGCGCGTCGATGGCGTCGGACAGCTACGACTTCAACGGCGCGGAGCTGCCGGATGCCAAGTATGACGATACCCCGTCGGACGACGGTGCGTGGAACGGGCAGGAAGTATCAAGCGCTGGTGCGGACCTTGCTGAGCGCGGCGTCAAGATGGTCTACACCGCGAGCATCGAGATGCAGACGCTGGAATTTGATCAGGCCGCGCAGGACATTGCCTCGCTCGTAGAGAGCATGGGCGGCTACTTTGAGCAGAAGAATTTCTCGAATTACTCCAGCAGCTACCGCCACGCAAGCTACACCGTGCGCGTGCCCGCCGAGCAGTTCACGGACTTCTGCACGCAGGTCGGCACGCTTTGCCATGTGACATGGCAGAGCGACACGGCGGAGAACATCAGCGAGCGGTATTACGATACGCAGTCGCGCCTCGAAACGGCGCAGATCAAGCTCGAGCGGCTGCAGGAGCTTTTGAAAAAGGCCGAGAGCATGGAGGATATCATCACCATCGAGTCCGCCATCTCGGAGACGGAGTACGAGATCGAGGACCTTTCCGGCACGATGCGGCATTACGACGCGCTGGTGGGCTATGCGACCGTTGACCTTGAATTGAGCGAGGTCTATCGCCTCTCCGGTACGGAGGATGCGCCGAAGAGCTTCGGCGAAAAGCTTGCCAATGCCTTTACCGATGGCCTTGCCGCCACGGGACAGACGTTGGAAGACTTTGCGGTGTGGCTGGCCTATAGCTGGTTGGATGTCCTGATCTTCGCGGCGGTCGTGTTCGTGGCCGTGAAGCTCATCGGCCGGCTGCGCCGCGGGAAAAAGCTGCCGAAGCCCGTCAGAAAAAAGAAAAACGCGGAGACTCCCGCGGATGAAACGAAAACGGAGGAATAAACCATGAACATCACCTGGCTGGGCCATTCCTGTTTTGTGGTCGAGAGCGCGGGCTGGCGCGTCGTGCTCGACCCCTACTATGTAGAGACGTATCCTGCGCTGCACATCGAGGCGGACGAGGCGCTGTGCTCGCACGGCCACCGCGACCACGACTTTTTGGAGGCGGTGACGCTCTTGGGGCGCGACAAATCGGAGAGCCCGTTTACGGTCGAGACGGTTTCAACGTTCCACGATGACAAGAAAGGTTCACTTCGCGGCGAGAACGCCATCCATATCCTGCGCGCAGAGGGGATGACGCTCGTGCACTGCGGCGACCTCGGCCACGAGCTGAATGAGGAGCAGCTCGCGGCGGTCAAGGGCTGCGATGCGCTGCTGATTCCCGTTGGCGGGTACTATACGATCGACGCGAAGACGGCAAAAAAGGTCGCGGACGCGATCGCGCCGCGCGTGCTCGTGCCGATGCACTACCGCTTCGGCGCGCACGGCTACCCTGAGATCGGCACACTCGATGAATTTCTGGCGCTGTATGAGGCAAAGAAGATCCACAAACTTGATGGGAACTCTTTCGAGCTGACGAAGAACGCACCTGCGGGCGTCATCGTGCCGCGATTTGCCGAATAAGAGAAGAAATGCAAGAGCCGCCCGTTTAGGGCGGCTTTTGCTGTATAAAGCCCTTCTTTCCCGCGTAGACTATAGTGCTTGCCCGGCTTGACCGGGGTGGAAAGGGAGGACGGAGCATGAAACGGGAGCTGCGCCGATGGGAGATTGTCGGCTTTATCGCAACGGGCCTTTTCGGGACGCTGCTGCACTTTGTGTACGAATGGACGGGCGGGAATCGCGTGATCGCGGTGTTTTCGGCGGTCAACGAGTCGACCTGGGAGCACATGAAGCTGTTGTTTATCCCGTTTCTCGTGTTCACGGTGGTGGAGTTTATTGTGTTTTCCGAGGCGTTCCGGAACTTCTTCGCCGTCAAGGCGGCGAGCATCCTGCTGGGCCTTGTCTCGATTCCGGCGCTTTTCTACACGCTGACGGGAATGTTCGGCAAGCTCCCTGACTGGGTGAACATCACGATCTTCTTCCTCGCCGACGCGCTTTTGTACTTTGTGAGTTACCGCCTGCTGACCGATGGCGCGCTGCGCGGGGGCGCGATGCAGCTCATCGGCTTTGTACTTCTGTGGGCGCTGCTGTTCGCGTTCGTCTGGTTCACGTACCGCCCGCTGCACCTGCCGCTCTTTTTAGACCCCGTGAGCGGGTGTTACGGGCTGGAAACACCGTGTTAAAAAAGGCCCTGCCGAGAAATTGGCAGGGCCTTTACAGTTTCTATACAAATAGTATATTTTGCAGAGCTTCTGCAAAATGCGTGTGCAGAAAGGCTCTTGTGATTCGGCAGAACGGCAAAAATAAAAATCAGCAGACATGACGGAAGTTGCGAAAAGCCGTCAAAGTAGACGCGTTCCCGACAGAATCCGCCGCGATGCGGCAATGTTTGATCGAAACTGACAGATTAACATAATAAATTCAATAAAGGGATTCTACGGTGAGTTATCCACAGTTTCCACAGAGTTTTCCACACAAGTGGATTTCTCAAAATCCCATGATTTGACAGGGGAAAATTGATTTGATTTCCGCGGAGTGGAAAACATACTGTGCAGATAGGCGTGTGTCGAAATTTACATAATTCTGGAATTGGAAAATTTGTGGCAGAACAGAAATTCGATTTGTTACCATAATCGTGGAATTATGCAAGATGGAATAGACTCCTTGCAGTCTGCAAGGGGGAGCAGCGCCGCGGGCGCTGCACGAGGCAAAGGGGGATACTCTCTTTCACAAAAGAGAGTATCCCCCTTTAAATCCCCCGAGAGAAAGGTTTACATTGCAAGCGAACAGCTCGAAGAGCTGCAATGCTTGCCGACTGCACTTCCCATAGCGCGGCGTTGCCGCGTTTGGATCTGCTATACGATTTGGGTTACTTCTACTACCCGCTGCCGCTCTGCTGATCTTGTAGAAGTACAGCCTAATTTCCGTCTACCGGAGCACTCCACAATGCGGCGAGCGCAGCAATGCCGCATTCGGCACGCAGTCTGCCGCCGAAGTAACGTCACTCGCGCCTCACGATAGTAAGGCGCGGTTGCTACTGGTAACGAGTAGTAGGGGTTCATGGCGAAGCCATGTACACCGCACTTACATTGCGCAGCGCGTGCAGTTCTTCGAGCTACAAACTGCCAATGTGCGGGGTCAAGGGGCAAGGCCCCTTGCGTTCTCTTGGGGGATCAAAAGGGGGCCATTCTCTCACGTGAGAGAATGGCCCCCTTTAACGCACCCCTGCACGGTGCAGGGGAATAAGAACCAGCGCTGCCGCGCTGTAAATCCTCAGACGATAGGATCGTCAATATCTCTCGTCGCATACGCGTTCAGCGCCCAATCCGCTCGTGCGCCGGCGAGATACTCATAATACCCTTGTGCGCCGATCATCGCGCCGTTGTCACCACAGAGCTTGAGCGGCGGCATGTAGAGCCGGTGGCCGTGCTTTCGGCACTCCTTTTCGAGCTCTGCGCGGATGAACGAGTTCGCGGCGACACCGCCTGCGGCGACGAGTACCTTGCGCCCGCTTTGCTGCATGGCGAGCATCGCGCGCGGGACGAGCTCGTCGACAACGGCCTGTGTGAAGTCGCGCGCAAGCGCCGCACGGTCGAGCTGCTTTCCCGTCTGCTCGGCGTTGTGGGCAAGGTTTACGACGGCGGTCTTGAGGCCCGAAAAGCTCATATCGAGAGGGCACCCGTCAATCTTCGCGCGCGGCAGCTCGTAGACGCCGCCCTCGCTCTCGTGGGCGAGCTTGTCCATCGCCGCGCCGCCGGGGTAGGGAAGGCCGAGCACGCGCGCGGCCTTGTCAAAGCACTCGCCCGCCGCATCGTCACGCGTCGCGCCGAGGAGCGCAAAGTCCGTGTAGTCGCGCACGTCGACGATGAGCGTGTTGCCGCCGGACATGCACAGCGCCAGAAACGGCGGCTCAAGCTCTGGGAACGCTAAGTAATTCGCGGCGATGTGGCCGCGGATGTGGTGTACAGGGATGAGCGGCACATTCAGCGCGTAGGCCGCGCTCTTGGCAAAGTTCAGCCCCACGAGCACCGCACCGATGAGACCCGGCGCGTAGGTCGCGGCCACGGCATCGATGTCTTTTTTCTCGACGCCCGCCTCCTTGAGCGCCTGATCGGTCAGCGCGGCGATGGCCTCGATGTGCTTGCGCGACGCGATCTCCGGCACGACGCCGCCGTAGAGCGCGTGCAGGTCGGCCTGCGACGCGATGGCGTCGGAGAGAATTTTTCGTCCGTCCTCGACGACCGCGACGGCGGTTTCGTCGCAGGAGGACTCGAAAGCGAGAATTTTCATTGCTGCGCCTCCGCTTCTGCCGCGCCGAATTCCTTCGTCATGATGATGGCGTCCTCTTTCGGGTGGTCGTAGTAGTTTTTGCGGCGGCCCTCGCCGCGGAAGCCGCGGCTGCCGTACAGCGCGATGGCGGCATAGTTGCTCTCACGTACCTCAAGCGTCAAGAACGCAAGGCCGCTGCCCTCGGCGAAGCGGATAAACACGTCGAGAAGCTGCCCCGCCACACCGCCGCGGCGGCAGTCGGGGCGGACGGCCATCTTGGTGATGCAGCCCTCGTCCGCGACGGCGAGCAGCCCCGCGTAGCCGACGACGCTGCTGTTTTCTGCATCCAGCGCGACTAAGAAGGCCGAGCACGCGTTTTCAAGCTCCTCTGCGAGCATGTTGCGCGACCAGGGGTTCGAGAAGCATGTGCGCTCAAGCTCGGCAACGTCATTCAAATATTCGTTCGTCATCGGCACGATGCGGACTTTTTTCTTTAACTGTTCCATTGGTTTCCTCCGGTCATTTGGCTTCCAGCCAGTTTATGCCCCAGTGGGCCTCGGCGGTCAGGGGAACGGAGAGGTGCACTGCGCCCTCCATCTCCTCGGTGAGGAGCCGTGCGACCGTCTCCTTTTCCTCCTCCGGGCACTCGACGATGAGTTCGTCGTGCACCTGCAAAATGAGCTTTGCCTTTAAGTTTTCCTTGTGCAGCCGCTCGTCGACGCGCACCATTGCGAGCTTGATGACGTCCGCGGCTGTGCCCTGGATGGGCATGTTGCGCGCGACACGCTCACCGAACGAACGGGTATTGAAGTTGCTCGCCGCCAGCTCGGGCAGCGCGCGGCGGCGGTGCATCAGTGTTTCGACATAGCCGCGCTCCTTCGCCTGCGCAACGACCTCATCCATATAGCGGCGGATGCCGGGGAAGCGCTCAAAGTACGTCTCGATATATTCCTTCGCCTCGTACACCGGCACGCCGATGTCCTGCGCGAGCGAGAAGGCGGAAATGCCGTATACGATGCCGAAATTCACGGCCTTCGCGTGCGAGCGCATCTGCTTGGTGACCTGATCAGTCGGCACGCCGAAGACCTGCGCGGCCGTGACGGTGTGGATGTCCTCGCCGGTCAGAAACGCCTGCTTCATCGCCTCGTCGTCCGCGATGTGCGCGAGCAGCCGCAGCTCGATTTGGCTGTAGTCCGCGTCGACGAGCACGCAGCCGCTTGCTGGGACGAACATGCGGCGGAATTCGCTGCCGAGCTGCGTGCGCGTGGGGATATTCTGCAAATTCGGCTCGGTCGAGCTCAAACGGCCCGTCGCCGTGACGGTCATCTGGAAGCTCGTGTGGATGCGCCCGTCGGGCGCGATGACCTTCAAAAGACCGTCGCAGTAGGTCGAGCGGAATTTCGCGTACTGGCGGTACTGCAAAACCTCTTCGACGATGGGATTCTCCCACCGCAGTTTTTCGAGCACGTCCGCGTTCGTCGACCAGCCGGTCTTCGTCTTTTTGCCGTGCGGGAGCTGCAAGCGTTCAAAGAGCACCTCGCCGAGCTGCTTGGGGGAATTGATGTTGAACGGCCCGCCCGCCTCTTCATAGATGTGCTGCTCGAGCGTCTTGAGCTGCACTTCCATCTCGCTGCCGAAGGCCGCGAGAGCGTTCGCGTCCACGCGCATGCCCGCGTGCTCCATGCGCGCGAGTACGGCGCAGAGGGGCAGCTCAACCTCATAATAGAGCTCGTGCAGCTCGCGCTTCTCAAGTTCGGGGGCAAAGGTCTCATACAGCGCATCGACGGCGCTGGTATAGACGTGGAACGCCGTCTCGGCCTTGGCCGTGTCGCCGAGCATCGAGAAAGCGTCTGGATCTAAGTGCTTCGGCTCGGCAAGCGTCTGGTGGAAGTAGGCGGTGAAGAGCGACGCGATATCGTACTTGCCCGCCGTCGCGTCGAGCAGGTACCCTGCGAGCGCGGTGTCAAAAATGACCCCTTCGATGGGAAGGTCGTTTTCGAGCAGCGCGCGCTGGAGGTCCTTGACGTTGTGGCTGACTTTCTTGATATCATCCGAGAACAGGGCGCGCAGCAGCGCGTTCCAGTCGCCCTCGTAGCGGCTGAAGCAGAACTCGGCAGAGACGGCGGTCGATTCGCCTGCAACGAAGTCGACGATCACGCCGGAAAGATCCGGCAGCGCCAGCAGCGTCACATGCTCCGCCTTGCGGAAGAGCGAGAGATATTCCTTGGCCTTTTCCACCGTGGTCACGGCCTCGGCGGTCACGGTGAGGTCGACCGGCTCCTCGGCGGCGGGGATGTCGGCGGGCGGCTTGAGACCGTATTTGTCGATGAGCTTGGTAAATTCCAGCTTCATAAAGAGCGGATAGAGCGCGTCTGACGGTGCCTTGCGCAGATTGTCCTGCGGAGAAAATTCGAGTGGTGCGTCCGTCACGATGGTCGCGAGGTGGAAGCTCTGGCGTGCGCTCTCCTCGCCCTCGGTGAGCTTTTTGATGACGTTCGGCTTGGCCTCGATATCGGGGAGCAGCCGGTAAATTTCGTCGATGCTCTGGTATTTCTGGATGAGCGCCATCGCCGTCTTTTCGCCAACGCCCGGCACGCCGGGGATATTGTCGCTCGCGTCGCCCATCAGGGCTTTGAGGTCGACAATGTGGATGGGCGCAAAGCCGTAGACCTCACGAAAGCTCTCGGGCGTCATGTCCTTCGTCGTGGTCTGGCCCATGCGCGTGGAAATGAGCTTGACGGTCGTGTGCTCGGTCACGAGCTGCAAAGAATCCTTGTCTCCCGTGGCGACGACACAGTCCCAGCCTGCGCTTTCGCACTTGCGCGAGATCGTGCCGATCAGATCGTCGGCTTCAAAGCCCGCGAGCTCGTAGCGGGGGATGTTCATCGCGTCGAGCACGTCCTTGAGCACCGGCATCTGCATGGCGAGCTCTTCGGGCATGGCGTGGCGCGTGGCCTTGTAGCCCTCGTACTCGAGGTGGCGGAACGTCGGCTCGCGGCGGTCGAAGGCGACGCACAGCGCCTCGGGCTTTTCCTCGTCGAGTAAGCGGCCGAGCATCGTCAGAAAGCCGAAGATCGCGTGGGTGAAAAACCCGTCGCGCGTGGTGAGCGGACGGACACCGTAATAGGCGCGGTTGATGATGGAGTTGCCGTCTAAAACCATCAGCTTCACGGCATGCACCTCCCAAAATGCAAATTTTTACTAAATATAGTATAGCGCAAAGCAAACAAAAACACAACAGAAACCGGCGGAACTCTCGGCGCGGAGTGAGAAAGTGTGGTAAAAATAAACAGAACACTTGCAATTTCTTGTCGGGATGTCTATAATATTGACTGAAAATCTGTTTTGCTTCCTAATTTTTTGTTAGGAAGCGGGCGGAAAAACAAAAAAGAAAGGGAGAAAATCATGGAAAAGCTATTTAAGCTGAAGGCCAACGGTACTACGGTACGCACCGAGATCCTTGCCGGTCTTACCACGTTTATGACCATGGCCTACATCATCGCGCTCAACCCGAACCTGCTGACCAACTTTGCAGTGGGTACGCCGCTGTGGAACGGTGTGTTCCTTGCCACCTGCATCGCCTCGGCGATCGGCACGATTTGCATGGCGTTTTTCGCCAACAAGCCGTTCGTCATGGCGCCCGGCATGGGACTCAACAGCTTCTTCGCGGTGGTCGTCGCCAACATCGCGGTCATCAACGAGTGCGAGTACGAGTCCGCGTTCCAGGCGGCGCTCGTCATCATCCTTGTCGAGGGTATCGTGTTCCTCATCCTCACGCTCTTAAAGGTGCGTGAGAAGATCGTGGAGGCCATTCCTCTCGGCGTGCGCTACGGCATCGCTCCCGCCATCGGCCTGATGCTGATGAACGTGGGCCTTGGCTCCAACGTCGGTATCTACTCTGAAAACGGCGGCCCGTTCTACATGATGCGTGACTTCTTCGGCGCGCTGACGCCCAGCATCATCAAGGGCAACATGGGCTCGGGCTACGATGCGATGGTCCTGACCGTCGCGACCGCGTTCCTCGGCGTTTTCGTCATGGTCGTCCTCGCCAAGAAGGGCGTGAAGGCGGCAGTGCTGCTCGGCATGCTGTTCTCGTCCGTCATCTACTGGGCGGGCAGCGCCATCTTCCTGCATGTCAATCCGTTTGCGAGCCTTGCGACTGCGAGCTTTGTCCCGCCTTTTGCCGACATGGTCTCCACCACGCTTTTCAAGTTTGACCTTGCGGGCTTTGTGAACATCGGCTGGTTCACCGCCATCACGCTTGTCATCACCTTCTGTATGATCGATATGTTCGATACCATCGGCACGCTCGTCGGTACGGCCTCCCGCGCCGGCATGGTCGATCAGGACGGCAACATGCCCCAGATGAAGGAAGCCCTGCTGTCCGATGCCATCGGTACGGTCGCGGGCGCCTGCACCGGTACCTCCACCGTCACCACGTTCATCGAGTCCGCCTCCGGCGTGGAAGCGGGCGGCCGCACGGGCCTGACCGCGCTCACCTCGGGCATCCTGTTCCTCGCCTGCATGTTCCTCGCCCCCATCGCCGCCGTTATCCCCGGCGCTGCGACCTCCGCCGCGCTGATCTATGTCGGCGTTCTGATGCTCCAGGGCCTCAAGAATGTGGACTTCAGCGACATGGACCAAATGCTGCCGGTGTCCATCATGCTCATCGGTATGCCGATCTCCGGCTCCATCGGCCACGCCATCGGCCTGGGCCTCATCTCCTACACCTTTGTCAAGGTGCTCTCCGGCAAGGCTAAGGACGTCAGCGTTCTGACCTACGTGATCTCCGCTCTGTTCCTTGTCAAGTTCTTCGCCGTCGTGTAAGTGTGTGAAAAAACCTTAAAAAGAGCGTCCCGAACGGGACGCTCTTTTTTTCTGCGCCGAGGTATGATATCATGACGAAGATACATAGGGTAATAGGAGCGCACGGCGAAAAAACCTTGAAAAATCAAGGATTGCAACTGCCGGTTGACAAATTTGACAGTGCGCTTTCTTTTCCGCAACCGCGAAATAGGCTATGATAACGCCATCCAGACGGCGCGGGACCGCGCCTTAGAATTCAGGAGGAAGACGATATGATCTTAGCGGATAAAATCATCACGCTGCGCAAAAAGGCGGGCTGGTCGCAGGAGGAGCTGGCAAGTCAGCTCGGGGTGACGCGCCAGTCGGTATCCAAGTGGGAGGGCGCGCAGTCCGTGCCCGACCTTGACAAGGTGGTGCAGATGAGCCGGCTGTTTGGCGTGAGCACCGACTATTTATTGAAGGACGAACTCGAAGAAGAGGAGTTCGTCGAATCCGAGGCGGACGAAATGCCGCTGCGGAGAGTGACGATGGAGCAGGCGGCGCGATACCTTGCGCTGCGCAAGGCCTGCGCGCCGAGGATCGCACTGGCGGTGGCGATGTGCATCATCTCGCCGGTCGTGATCATTTTTCTCTCCGCCATGGCGGACGCGGGCCTGGGCGGTATTTCGGAGGATCTGGCCGCAGGTCTCGGCGTGAGCGTCATTTTGGTGCTGGTCGCCATTGCGGTGGGGACGTTCCTCTCGTGCGGGGCGAAGACGAAGGAATTCGACTTTCTTGAAAAAGAGCCGTTTGAGACCGAGTACGGCGTGAGCGGCATGGTGCGCGAGCGGCGCAAGGCCTATGAGCCGACCGCCTCGCGCTGTACGATCCTCGGCGTGGTGCTGTGCATCCTTGCTGTCGTGCCGCTGATGCTCGAGGTCGGTCTCGCGTCGTCCGATGTCGCCGCGCTGCTCGTGCGCGTCGCTCCGGCGGATGTTTACGCCGCGGCGGCAGTGGATGCGCTGCTGCTTCTGGTCGCCTGCGGCGTGGGCGTGCTCGTCTGGAGCGGAACGTACACCGGCGCGATGGACCAGCTGCTCGAGGAGGGAGACTACACGCGCAAAAAGAAGGCGCGCAGCGGTGTAATGAGCACAGTGTCGCTCATCTACTGGCTGAGCGTGACGGCGATCTTCCTGTTCTACACTTTCGGACCCAAGGGGAACGGCCAGCCGCAGTATAGCTGGTTTATCTGGGCCGTTGGCGGCGTACTGTATGCGGCGGTGATGGGTATTGTGTCGCTCGTGCTGTATCACAAGGATAAAATGTAAAGCATACTTGACAAAACGGAGCAGTAGTGCTATCCTGCGAGTAAAGCAAACTTGACATTTTTGAATTTTCTCTTGACAGTTTAGAATTAGATGATATGATTTTGATATCGTAAAGATATTCGAAACGGCTGCAAGAAGAAAAGAGGGAGAACCTTATGCTCTATATTGAACACCTGACCAAGACCTTCGGCGAAAAGAAAGCTGTGGATGATCTGTCGCTCCACATCGCGCCAGGAGAGATCTACGGCTTCATCGGCCACAACGGCGCGGGCAAGACCACGACGCTCAAGTCGGTCGTCGGCATCCAGCAGTTCGATTCTGGCAGGATCACGATCGGCGGGCACTCCATTCAGGACGATCCCATCGCCTGCAAGAAGATGCTCGCCTACATCCCGGATAACCCCGACCTCTACGAGTTTATGACGGGCATCCAGTACCTCAATTTCATCGCCGACATCTTCGGTGTGGAGGAAAGCGCGCGGCAGGAGCGCATCCGCAAGTACGCGGACCTCTTCGAGCTGACGACCGACCTGGCGCAGCCCGTCGCGGCCTATTCCCACGGCATGAAGCAGAAGCTTGCCCTCATTTCGGCGTGGCTGCACGAGCCGAAGCTCATTTTGATGGATGAGCCGTTCGTCGGCCTCGACCCGAAGGCTTCACATATCTTAAAGGGCATGATGCGCGAGGTGTGCGACGCGGGCGGCGCGATCTTCTTCTCGACCCACGTGCTCGAGGTGGCCGAAAAACTCTGCGACAAGGTCGCCATCATCAAGGGCGGCAAGCTCATCCGCTCCGGCACGATGGAGGAGGTCAAGGGCGACGACTCGCTCGAGGAGGTCTTCCTTGAGCTGGAGGGCGAATCATGCTGAAAACGCTCGTCAAGAAGCAGCTGATGGAAATTTTCCGCAGCTACTTTTATAATGCCAAAACCAATAAAAAACGTTCGACGGCGGGGATTATCGCTTATATCCTGCTCTTTGCCGCGTTGATGATCGGCCTCGGCGGGATGTTCACGGGGCTTTCCGTTTCGCTCTGTGCGCCGCTTACGCAGGCGGGGATGGGCTGGCTCTATTTTGCACTCATGTCGCTGCTCGCCATCTTTCTCGGCGCGTTCGGCAGCGTGTTCAACACGTATTCGGGCCTGTACTTCGCTAAGGACAACGACCTGCTGCTGTCTCTACCCATCCCGGTGCGGACGCTGATGGCCTCGCGGCTGCTGACGGTCTATCTCATGGGCCTCATGTACTCCGCGGTCGTCATCCTGCCCGCGGTCATCGTCTACTGGGTCACGGTCTCGACGGCGCCGATGGCGCTCCTCGGCGGCGTGCTGCTGACGGCGCTCATCTCAATCTTCGTGCTCACGCTCTCGTGCGCGCTGGGCTGGGTCGTGGCGAAGGTGAGCCGTAAGCTCAAGCACAAGAGCTTCATCACGGTCATCGTCTCGCTCGCGGGGCTTGCCATCTACTATTTCTTCGTCTTCAAGGCACAGACGGCCATCGAGCAGCTCGTCGCCAACGCCGCGGTCTACGGTGAGAAGATCAAGGGTGCGGCGCACCCGCTCTACGTCTTTGGCCTGACCGGTACGGGCGATGTGACAGCGATGCTGCTGAGCGCGGCGGTCATCCTCGCGCTGTTTGCGCTGACGTGGACGCTGCTCTCGCGCAGCTTTTTGCAGATCACGACTGCGTCGGGCGCATCGGGCAAGGCTGTGTACCGCGAAAAGGCCGTCAAGCGCCGGAGCATCGATGGGGCACTTTTCGGCAAGGAGCTCGCGCGCTTCACCGCGAGCCCGAACTACATGCTCAACAGCGGCCTCGGTATCCTGCTGCTGCCGATCTCGGGCATCCTGCTTTTGTGGAAGGGCGGAACGGTCGTGTCGCTGCTGAACGAGGCCTTCACCTCGCAGAGCGGCTGCGCGGAGGTGCTGCTCTGCACCGGCGTGTGCGCCATTGCGTCGATGAACGACATGGCGACGCCGTCGGTCTCGCTCGAGGGAAAGTCCCTCTGGCTCGCGCAATCGCTGCCCGTCAAGCCCTGGCAGGTGCTTCGCGCAAAGCTCAAGGTACAGCTTGCGCTCACGGCCCTTCCAGCACTCGTGCCGCTTGCCTGCATGGCGTTTATCCTGCCTGTGACGGCGGCGCTGCCGCTCGTTTTTGCCGAGGCACTCGCGTACATCGCGTTTTCTGCGTGCCTGGGGCTGACGCTCGGCGTCGCGCGGGCAAACCTGACGTGGACGAGCGAGCTCATGCCCATCAAGCAAAGTCTGGCCGTGACGATCGCGCTGTTCGGCGGCTGGCTCTACGCCATCGTGTTCGCGGGGCTCTACCTCTGGCAGGGGTGGAAGCTCGGCGCGGCTGCGTATCTCGCCATTGCGGCGGCGGTGACGCTCGCGGTGACAGCGCTGCTTCTTCGCTGGCTCAAAACGAAGGGCGCACAGCGCTTTGCGATGCTGTAAAGGAAAATAAAATGAGAGAGTGCGGCGGTCGAAGGACCGCCGCACTTCTTTTATATAGGCAGGAGCAAAAATTTACACAGTTCGTTCTTGCGGAAAGCGGCGGACCATGCTGTTATGTGACTACACTCACAAGTAAACTTTGAGGAGCGTGATCGATATGCTGCTGCGCGGCAAGCAGGCGAGCGGACTTTTGACGCAGCAGAAGATGCTGCGCGCCGCTGTAAAGCTGTTTTTGGAAAAGAGATATGAGGGCACGACGACCGCGGAGATCGCCCGCGCCGCGGGCATGCCGCCAAGCTCGTTTTTCCGGGCCTTTCCCAGTAAGGAGGCGCTGCTGCTCGAGCTTGACAAGCGGATGTTCAGCGGGCAGTTCACGCTGGCCGAGCAGCACAGCGCGGCACGTGCTCTGCGCGGTGGAGACGGCTATCCAGCTCCACATCGCCGAGCTGACCGAGCCGCTGCGCGAGCTGTACGTGACGGCCTACACGCTGTCGTCAACCTCGGCATACCTGTATCGCAGCACGGCGAAGCGGCTGGAGGGCATCTTCGGGGACGATCTTCCGGACGCGGAGGCCAAGGACTTTTACGAGATGGAGATCGCCTCGACGGGCATGATGCGCTCGTTTGTGGCCGTGCCGTGCGACGTGTACTTTACCGTGGAGCGCAAGATCGCGCGCTTTTTGGAGTGCGCGCTTAAGCTCTGCAATGTGCCGCCAGAGCGGCGGCACGGGCGGAGAACAATTGGGAGAGTTGGACGATATTTGATGGCACCAATTTGAACCTGCCGGACGGTAGTTACTATTTAGGTGGCAATGTTACTATTAGCGGCGAAATTACAATCAGCGGAGCCGTCACATTTGATTTGAATGGGTATACCTTGACCTGTAATGCTACAGACGAGGATATGTTTTGTGTGTACGATGGTAAAACACTAACGATAAAGGACAGCGGCACTGACGGCACCATTGATGCTCAAAATAAGAACTGCGGTTTTTCTGTGTCTAGCGGCACACTGATCTTGGAGAGCAGTATCATTGCGAATTGCAGAGATGACGATGGTGATGGCGGTGCTGTGGATATTGGAAAGGACTGCGTATTCACGACGAGAGGTGGTACGATCAGCAATTGCAATGCACAACACGAAGGCGGTGCTATATAGGAAAAGAGGACGGCTAAAGCCGTCCTCTTTTTTCAGCTCTCCATGTGCTTGCCGAGAAAGCCTGCGATGGCCTGCGCGAGCTTGTACTCCGTCTCGCCTGCGGCCGATTCGCCCTCGGTGCCGATGAAGACCACGAGCCCGAGTGCGTCGCCCTCGGAGATGATGGGCGCGGCGATGGTCGCGCAGTAGCGGTCGAGCGACTCGGTGACGAACACGCTGCGCTCGCTCGGCACGGCGCGGTAGATACCGCGGTCCTCCATGATCTGCTCGAGCTGCGGGCTGATGCGCTTGCCGATGAGGTCGCGGCGCGCGCTGCCTGCCGCGGCGATGACGCTGTCGCGGTCGGTCACGGCCACGCTCGTGCCGGTCGACTTGCTCAGCGTGTCGCACAGCTGCGCGGCAAACTCATCTACGCCGCCCATGAGCGAATACTTCTTAAAAATGACCTCCCCGTCCTTGCTCGTGTAGATCTCCAACGGGTCGCCGTTACTGATAACATGGACACGAAAAACCTTGTCCTCGCGGCCTTTTGAGGACTGAATCAGCGTGTTTTCGATATTTTCCGTGCCTCCATTAAAATTTGCGGCGTCCTCCGTTTCCGCGGGGAGCGTGCCGCAGCGCAGCAGCGCGTCAATGTCGGTTTTGAGCTTAATTTCCAGATGATCCTCAAAGACGAGAATCTTGTCGATCAGCAGTTCCAGATCGTTCCGCTCCAGCTTGTCCTTTTCCAGAATGTCGCGGAACACGTCGATGGCGGTCTTGGCCACGCGGTTCACCTGAATGATGGTGTTGCGCTTGTCGCTCAGCAGGTCGATTTGATGGTGGATGCCGTCGATCTTCTTTTGGAGGTCTGCTTCCATCTCGTCATACAGCGCCTCGATGGAGGCTTCCTGCTCGGGTTTTTTCATGATCTCCCGGATGCGCTGGCGCTTCGTCACCTTCAATTCTTCGGTGAGGTCGGCCAGCACCGCCGCCAGATTGTCGGCAGACTGCTCCGTTTCCGCCACCTGCTCGGTCTCGCGCTTTAATTCCTCGTTGAGCTGCGTCAGCATGGCGGCAGAGCTGTCCGCCAGCTTGCACACATAGCTTTTCAGCAGCTCGTCCAGCCGGTCGACGCGGATATGGTGGCTCGTGCAGCCCTTGAGGCCGCGCCGGTGATACGTCCCGCAGGTGTAGGCGGGGGCGAGATCAGGGCGGCTCATGGCGAACAGCGGACTGCCGCAGTCGCCGCACTGCAAGAAACCGGAGTACACGTTGTCGTTGATCTTGACGCCGCGATAGTTGCTGCGGCTGCGCTTTTCCCGCAGCGCGCGGGTGATGGCGAAGGTGCGGTAGTCGATGATGGCCTGATGGTGGTTTTCAATGACGATGTGCTCGTCGTCGTTGCGCTTGATGTCCCTGCCGTTGATCTTGGCGCGGGTGTACTTGCCCTGCCGCAGCGTGCCGATGTAGAAATCGTTGTCGAGAATGCCCTGCACCGTGGCGATGGCCCATGCGTTCTTGGCCTCCCGCTTGGATTTCTTGCCCGCCGCCTCCTTGCGCATCCGCTCGGACATACGCGGCGTGGGAACGCCCTGATCGGTGAGATAGTTGGCGATTTTCTTGTAGCCCCAACCGGCGTTGCTGTAGAGGTCAAAAATCTTGCGGACGGTCTCGGCCTCGGTGGGGATGATCTCAAACTGCTTGTCCTCGGTGACGAGATAGCCGTAGGGTGCGGCGCAGATCCACTCGCCGTCGTTCTGCCGCCGCTTCACAACGCTGCGCACCTTGCGGGAGGTGTCCGTGACGGGCATTTCATTCACGAGGAACTGAAACTGGATTTTCAACCAGTCGTCGTCATTGGGGAAGTCCACGCCGTCGCCGATGGAGATGATGCGCACGCCTGCGTCGCGCAGGTCTTCCAGTTCCACCAAACCGCGCGAGTTGCGGCGGGAGAAGCGGGAAAAGTCCTTGATGATGAGAATGTCGTATTTGTGGCGCATCAGCCCCCGGCGCATCTCCTGATAGCCCTCGCGCTGCTCAAAGGTGTAGCCGGAGCGGTCGCGGTCTTCAAAGAATGTCAGCGTGCTGCCGGGGAAGTGGGTCTTCACATAGTCCTCGATGATGGACTTCTGGTTCTCAATGGAGATGTTCTTCTGCTCCTGCTCATCATCCACGGAAATGCGGGCATAGCCCGCGATGTCAAAGCGTTCAATCAATTTGGCTCACCGCCCTTTAAGTATTTTGCCATCTCCCGGTCGAAGTCGGAGATGTATTCGGCATCCTGCTTCTTGCGGAATTCATCGTAGATTGCACCGACCTTTTTGGCTGCCGCTTCCCGCGAGATGTGGCCTTTGCTGTCCAATACCTTGCGTCGGTTGTTTTCGAGGAATCGGTCGGTTTCGTTCAGCCAGTCCTGCATACTCATTCTTTCCCATGCTGCCATTTGCGACAGACTATGCGTTTCTCTTATTGAATAACATTGTACCATGTAAATTGAGGATGTGCAACCGGAAAATGATCTGACAAGGAAAAGCGCTCCACTTTTTCGCGCGTGTCAGGCATTGCGTTTTTTATCCATATGTAGTATAATTAAGCAATAAAAATGGTGTAATCCCAACGTTTTTCGGGTGGGAGACGGCAATATACATGGATCGATGAACTTGCGCATTTCTGCACGTCACAGCGGCAAAAAGGAATGACGCGGCTTTGTCGCGCTTTTGAACGCAGCGAATACGCCCGACCGAAGCATATTTTGACATCCGGTGGACGAAAAACATAGGAGACAAACATGGATAAACGGCTTTTGCTGGCCAGCCCGCATATGTCGGACGAGGGCTATGAACTGAAATACATCCACGATGCATTTCAGAAAAACTGGATCGCGCCGCTGGGCGAGAACGTCAACGAATTTGAAAAGGCCATGAGCGAATTTATGGGCGAGGGCTATCCCGTCGCCCTCTCTGCCGGTACGGCGGCGCTGCACCTTTCGATGATATTGGCGGGCGTGAAGTCCGGCGACACGGTCTTTTGCCAGAGCCTGACCTTCTCCGCCTCCGCCAATCCCGTGACCTACTGCGGCGCGAAGCCTGTGTTCATCGACTCCGAGCGCGAGACGTGGAACATGGACCCCGCCGCCCTGCGCCGCGCCTTTGCGCTGCACGGCACGCCCAAGGCCGTGGTCGTTGTCCACCTCTACGGCAACCCCGCGAAGCTGGACGAGATCACCGCCATCTGCCGCGAGCATGGCGTTCCCTTGATCGAGGACGCCGCCGAGGCGCTGGGGTCTACATACAATGGGCAGAAGTGCGGCACCTTTGGCGACTTCGGCGCTCTTTCCTTCAATGGCAATAAGATCATCACCACCTCCGGCGGCGGGATGCTGCTGTGCCGGACGGAGGATGAGGCGAAGCACGCATTGAAGCTCTCCACGCAGGCGCGCGAGAACGCGCCGTGGTACCAGCACGAGGAAATCGGCTACAACTACCGCATGAGCAACATCTGCGCGGGCATTGGGCGCGGGCAGATGAAGGTGCTGCCGCTGCGCGTGGAGCAGAAACGGGCCATCTTTGCACGCTACTGCGAAAACCTGAAAGGCCTGCCGCTCACCATGCAGCCAGAGCTCCCCTGCGCGGAATCAAACCGCTGGCTGTCCGTTGCCCTGCTGGACAAGGGATGCAATGTGACGCCCGGTGAAATGCTCACAAAGCTGAACGAAGTGGGCATCGAGGGGCGCTACCTTTGGAAGCCCATGCATTTACAGCCGGTTTTCGCAAACTGCCCCTTTGTCAGCGTCAGCGATGCGCCGGTGGGCGACGACCTCTTTGCGCGCGGCGTATGCCTGCCCAGCGATACGAAGATGAGCACGGACGATGTGGACCGCGTGTGCGATACCATCCGGGGGATGTTCTGATGCGGCATAAGGCTGGGTTTTATGAAAAATACATCAAGCGCCTGCTGGACATTGTGCTGTCCGGGTGTGCGCTGATCGTTCTGTCGCCGCTGCTGCTGGTGACGGCGATTCTTGTGCGCGTGAAGCTGGGCAGCCCCGTGATCTTCTGTCAGGAGCGTCCGGGGAAAGACGAAAAGATATTCAAGCTCCATAAGTTCCGCAGCATGAGCGACGCGCGGGATGAAACCGGCGCGCTGCTGCCGGATGAGGAGCGGCTGACGGGCTTCGGAAAGAAGCTGCGCGCGCTGAGCATCGACGAGCTGCCGGAGCTGTGGGATATCTTCCGCGGCAAGATGAGCATCGTGGGGCCAAGACCGCTGCTGGTGAAGTATCTGCCGCTTTACAGCGAAGAGCAGCATCACCGCCATGACGTTCGCCCCGGGCTCACCGGCTGGGCACAGGTGCACGGGCGAAACCTTGCGTCGTGGGAGGAACGGTTTGCCTACGATGTGGACTATGTAGACCATGTTAGTTTTGCGCTGGATGTGAAGATCATCTTCATGACCGTCCGCTGCGTCTTCGCCCGCGAGGGGATCAGCGCAGAAGGCAGCGCAACGATGGAAGCATTTACGGGAACGGAGGCTGCGGTTCATGAGTGAGAAGGTTATTGTGATATGAAAGATTTAATTATAGTTGGTGCTGGCGGCTTTGGAAGGGAAGTCGTTTGGCTTGTAGAAAGAATCAACCAAAGCCAACCAACGTGGAAAGTTTTAGGCTTTGTGGATGATGCGGAGGGCCTTCCAGAAATTGACGGATGTTGCGTATTGGGGAACATCAACTGGCTACTTCAATACGACAAACCATCATATGTGGTATGTGCAATTGGAAATAGTAAAGCGCGAGAGGCGATATACAACAGATTGAAGAATAACTATTGTCTTGAACCTGCCACCCTGATAGATCCAACTGTAATTTGCGGGAAGGGAAGCCGAATTGGGGCGGGCAGCATTTGTTGTGCAGGAACTATTTTGACAGTCAATGTGCAAGTAGGTGATGGCTGTATTGTGAATTTGAACTCAACAATAGGCCATGATTCAGTGCTGGGAAATTATAGCACGCTTCATCCTGGAGTAAGTGTTTCAGGAAAAGTGGTTATAGGCCGGAGGAGCCTCTTGGGAACCGGTACGAAAGTAATTCAAGGGTTAAAAATAGAACCGGACACTACTATTGGCGCAGGTGCAGTGGTGATTCATGATATCAAGGAGAGTGGAACCTATGTCGGAATCCCTGCGAGAAAAATCAAATAAGCGGATTCTGGTGCTTGCCAACAACGATGTTGGCCTGTACCGCTTTCGAAAGGACTTGCTTGCAGCGCTTTTGGGTGCAGGACACGAGGTATATATCTCTTTGCCGGACGGCGGTTTCGTTTCGGAGCTTGTGCAGCTTGGCTGCCGCTTTATTGACACGCCCATTGAGCGCCGCGGTATGAACCCTATACATGACAGCAAGCTTTTTCACCAATATCGGGCGATTCTGAAAGAAGTCAAGCCCGACCTTGTTCTGACCTACACCATCAAACCCAACATCTATGGCGGACTTGCCTGCCGGATGGCGCACATCCCCTATGCCGTGAACATTACGGGACTTGGCAGCGCCATCGAAAACGGCGGCTGGCTCAAGAAGTTTGTGCTGG
>OGZK01000793.1_pt1 | contig 30940 bp, 17 predicted proteins | sample 1576791 | NCBI WGS metagenome assembly OGZK01 (sample SAMEA3541556, study PRJEB24748) | human gut metagenome | biome: human gut; feature: human-associated habitat; material: faeces | place: China | collected 2012
GGGTGCTTTCAAAGGATGGGACGGAAAGAAAGCAACTCATATCACTCCGGTGGCTACCCGTACGGAACGTATCATCTCTTACGGTCCGGTGCGTGTCATCGCAGAAATCGAAGTGACAGGCTGGAAATATCAAAATGCGGAATTGGACATGATGACCCGTTACACACTCTATGCCGGACACCGTGATCTTCGTATCGAGGCATTCTTCGACGAGCCGATTAAGAACGAAGTGTTCTGTACAGGCGTTCAGGATATTGTCGGTACTGCGGAGTCTTATTCGGATCATAAAGGACTGGTTGGAAGCTGGGGCACTGACTGGCCGGTAAACGACACCGTGAAATATGCCAAAGAAACTGTAGGACTGGGAACTTGCATCCCCCAACGCTATGTAAAATCGGAAGAGAAAGACAAAGACAACTACCTTTATACGATCACAGCCCCGGGAAGTAAGTACCTACAGTATCACACCACTTTCACTTCCATGAAAGAAACTTTCGGCTATAAGACACCGGAAGCATGGTTCGCTTATCTCCGCGAATGGAAAGAAGAATTGGCACATCCGGTAACGGTCAAAATAAAAGATATTCATTAAACAAAGCATACAAATACAGTTAAACAATCAAATACTGGAGTATTTACCAGTTTTTATACCGACTCTGCACAATTATTACTCCTTTGTGCGGAGTCTTTTTTTTACCTTTGCCCCATTGAGAGACTTCAACTGAATCTTTAATATCAAACTATTATACCTATATCATGAAACGATTGACACAGACTTTAGCTTTTTGCCTGCTAACTGTTTTCACTGCGGTAGCACAGAAAAACTATGTATCCGAAGTATGGGTTTCCGATCTCGGAAATGGTAAATACAAAAATCCGGTGCTCTATGCCGATTATTCCGATCCGGACGCTTGCCGCGTAGGAGATGATTTCTATATGACTTCTTCCAGCTTCAACTGTCTGCCGGGATTGCAGATTCTACATTCCAAGGATTTAGTGAACTGGACGATTATCGGAGCTGCTGTTCCCTATGCCCTCACCCCTATTGAAACACCGGAACGTCCGGAACACGGCAACCGTGTCTGGGCACCCAGTATCCGCCACCATAACGGAGAGTTTTATATCTTCTGGGGAGACCCGGATCAAGGCGCTTTCATGGTAAAAGCCAAAGACCCGCAAGGTCCGTGGACGGAACCTGTTCTGGTTAAACCGGGAAAAGGAATCATCGATACCTGCCCGCTTTGGGATGAAGACGGAAAAGTATATCTGGTACACGCCTATGCAGGAAGCCGTGCCGGACTGAAAAGTGTAATCACCATCTGTGAATTGAATAAGGAAGCGACCAAAGCCATCACCCCCTCACGCATTATCTTCGACGGTCACGAAGCACACCAGACGTGTGAAGGCCCGAAGTTTTATAAAAGGAACGGCTATTATTATATCTTCCATCCGGCAGGCGGTGTGCCAACCGGTTGGCAGGTAGTACTCCGTTCTAAAAATGTGTATGGTCCTTATGAATGGAGAACTGTACTGGCGCAGGGTGATTCTCCCGTCAATGGACCTCACCAGGGAGCTTGGGTAGACACTCCTTCCGGAGAAGACTGGTTCTTCCACTTTCAGGATGTAGGCGCTTATGGTCGCCTTGTTCACTTGCAACCGATGAAGTGGGTGAATGACTGGCCTGTAATCGGTATCGACAAAGATGGTGACGGTTGCGGCGAACCGGTAATGACCTACAAAAAGCCGAATGTAGGAAAGATATATCCCATCTGTACACCGCAAGAAAGCGACGAATTCGACGGATATATACTCTCTCCGCAATGGCAGTGGCACGCTAATATCAATGAGAAATGGGCATATTATGCCGGAGACAAAAGTTATGTCAGACTATACTCTTATCCGGTAGTAGCGGATTATAAGAATTTGTGGGATGTAGCTAATCTGTTGTTGCAAAAAACTCCTTCGGACAATTTCACCACCACAATGAAACTGACCTTCATGCCTAATCCCAAACTGAAAGGTGAACGTACAGGTTTGGTAGTAATGGGCAGGGATTATGCAGGATTGATTCTGGAAAATACGGACAAAGGTCTTGTGCTGTCTCAAATTGAATGTAAAAAAGCAGATAAAGGAGAAGCGGAACAGGTAAACTCTTCTGTCGGTCTTACCCAAAACACGGTATACCTAAAGGTACGTTTCAGTTGCGACGGCAAGAAAATTAAAGCCAGTGAAGGAGGTAACGACCTCATTGTGATATGCAACTTCAGTTATAGCCTTGACGGAAAGAAGTTCTTGCCATTAGGCAACCCTTTTCAGGCAAGGGAGGGACAATGGATTGGCGCCAAAGTCGGCATGTTCTGTACCCGTCCGGCTATTGTTACCAATGATGGAGGATGGACAGATGTAGACTGGTTCCGAATTACAAGGAAATGATTCGTTTTTTATTCCTATCTTTGTAAGCAGAAAGAAAGGAAAACAGGATTAACATAAAAAAACAAGAAGTTCAATGAAGAAACTAGTCATTTTCGATTTGGATGGTACATTACTGAATACCATTGCCGACCTTGCACACAGTACAAATTATGCCTTGAATAAGTTAGGATATCCCACACATGAGATCGAGAAATATAACTTCATGGTAGGAAACGGCATCGACAAACTTTTTGAGCGTGCCTTGCCGGAAGGAGAAAAGTCCAAAGAGAATGTACTGCGCGTACGCAAGGAATTCGTCCCTTACTATGACATTCATAATGCCGATGACAGCCGCCCTTATCCCGGTATTCCGGAATTACTCTCATACTTACAGGATGCAGGTATTCAAATTACTGTGGCTTCCAACAAATATCAGGCAGCCACCCAAAAGTTGATTGACCATTATTTTCCGGAAATCCATTTTACCGCTGTGTTCGGGCAACGTGAAGGGATAAAGGTTAAACCCGATCCAACCGTTGTATTCGATATTCTGGAAGTTGCCAAAGTAACCAAAGAAGAAGTGCTGTACGTGGGTGATTCCGGCGTGGATATGCAAACGGCTGCCAATGCAAGAGTGACAGTTTGTGGAGTAACATGGGGATTCCGCCCACGTGCCGAACTGGAAGAATTCAGTCCTCAATATATTGTAGATACCGCTGAGGAGATCAAACGTCTTATTCTCTAATATCTGAATCTACAGAAAGATCTCATTCTTCAAGCTGTACGATAGATCTATGCGGATTATATCAACATAGATCTATCATGCAGCTATTTTTCTTCAATAACAGAACAATATTTTAAAGATTCTGCGCAGAGAATTGAAAACCGATTCCCGCATCATATAATTTACTATTTCTTTTTAACTTCAGAAAATCAATATCCGGCAGACTTCCATCCGCTTTGCGAGGCAATGTTAACTGAGCAGGATCCAAACTCACAAAATCATCCTCACCTACGGTCATATCTACAGGAAGAAAAGAATTATTGATAATCGTACATTCCTCCCGATTCACATCGACAATATGTTTTCCTGCAGCCCTCGGCTTATATGACAAATTATTCCGAATAATATGATCATATCCGTCCACGTCCACTATTTCTCCGGCAGACTTACGATTCAGCATACAGAAATTAGACGGATTCTGATAACCGGTATTATTGAACCAGGAAATTCCTCCCAAATGGTGATTGGCATAAAATCCTTTGTTCTTGTTTTTATATGCCAGACAATTCTTCACTACATGGTGTGGAATCTCATTCGGCATCTTCACTTTTGAGCGCATACCATAGCCACCCGCTTTAAACCCTGTACCATCTCCCGCACCCACAAATCCTCCGGGCTTATATCCATTATAAAACGCCCAGCAATCTTCAATCGTATAAGCTGCTTGTGCCTTTATCAAATCAAAACCGTCATCACTGTTGTACCAGGCCCGACATCCTTTAAACACATTTCCCGTATAGGAGGCAGAAGCCGGATGCCCACCGAAGCCATCCACATTTCCACCGGTACCATTCTCAGATACAGGGTCATAATTATTATAAGCATCACAGTTCAGTACGAGATTATTACTTCCCCGCACCAAATAAAAACCAATAGCCATGCCATCGTGCATCGCCAGATTCTCGTAAATATTATGATTTCCACCTTGATTGTATATACACTCCGACTGAGTATGCTCCCGGATAGTAACCTGTGTTTTGATAATCTCAAAATTGCGGAAATGGAGGTAAGAGCCTGATACATAAAAGACAGATACCCGTTTACCCTCCGGCTTTACTTCAGCCAGATTGAATATCGGACGTTCATCCTGATAACCTGTATAGCAGATTCTCTTGGCCTGAGTGCCACTTTTATTCATTTCAAAAACATAAGCGCGCAAATGATCTCCTCCCATCATCTGCTCTTCCCGTATCCGATACTCGCCTCCGCGAATATATACCGTATCTCCGGGAACGACTTTTGACTGCGCTTTTTGTAAAGTAGCGAAAGGTTTGTCAAGCGTGCCCGCATTTGAATCATCACCATTGGTAGCTACAAAATAATTCGTAGCCGAAAGAGACAGGAAACACCCCATAAAAAAAAGACTAATACCTATATGCTTTTTCATTATGCTTATATTTAAAAACCTATTGAAAACTGATTTCCATTTTACTGTTGTTAATGTGCTTCTTTATTACCTGACTCTTATCTTCTACCTCTAAACAAATATTCTGTAACCGGAAGTTTTTTCCAGTTACCGTTTTCATGCCGCTAAATTACAGCTTTCTTTATAGTTTAGAATGTACATGCGTACACAAAGCCTAGAAAATCGTATTTCACCTGAGATTTACATCAAGAATGAACGATAATACATCGTTTCTTTGTTTTTCCGTACGCTATTACATCCTCTATTCTAAAAAGAAAATTAACTTTGTAACCATTAATAATAATGTAGAATCGTAGAAATCAAATATGAAAAATGCACTGCTGATATTCGCATTCTTATCTTTCTATCTCAGTTCAGTACATGCATCTGTCGAGATACGTTCGAACAAACTGACCACCGGTGACGGACTGGCGAATAATTCAATCCGATATATGTTTCAGGACAGCAAGGGATTTATGTGGATGGGAACCGTCAACGGATTAAGCTATTATGACGGCAACTCTTTTGTCAGTATCTACCCGGACCCTAATCTGCCGATTTCATTGGCCGACCCACGCATCCGGAATATGGAAGAAGACTCTAACGGTTTTTTATGGATCGCCACCCTCTCTTCTTTATATAGCTGTTACGATTTAAAACATGGGCGCTTCGTCGATTTCACCGGTTGCGGAGAATACAAACAGAGCTATTCGAAAAAAATCATTGCATCCGACCAGTCTATCTGGTTGTGGGATAACAATAACGGATGCCGTCGTGTCGTCTATCAGGATGGCCAGTTCTCGTCGCAGGCATACAAAAAAGAATTAGGCAACCTATCTTCTGACAAGGTACTGTTTGTCTACGAAAGCAATGACAGCCCCGGACATGTATGGATAGGAACCAAGCAAGGATTATGGAAATACCATGACGGCAAACTGGAAGCAATGGATACACAGGGAGAAAGCTGGGAACATATCTTTTCTTATGACCAATATACCTGCATTATTACCGGAAAAAAAGAAATCTACCGCCACTCTCTTTCCAATAACCGACTGGAGAAAATCGCTTCATTAACCGAACTCGGAGATACAGGTGTAATCACCGGAAGCCTCCGCCTGCAACATCAATGGGTGATGTTTACCGCCACTGGCAGTTACATCCTAGATCCCGTAACGGGAAAGCTGCGCCGGTTCTCCCGCCTGAATATTAAAAACGGTAACGTCACCAGAGACAATAAAGGGAATGCATGGGTACACAACTATACCGGCAACGTATGGTATGTCAATACCAGCACTGGCGACATCAAACATTTTCAGTTTCTTTCATCCGAGCATTTGGGATATATCGATGTAGAACGTTACTCTATCATTCATGATTCACGGGATATCATCTGGATTACGACTTACGGAAACGGACTCTTTGCCTACGATCTGAATACCGGCGATCTGCAGCACTTCACTTTTGAAGTCAGTCACTCCAGCCATATCAATTCCAATTATCTGCAATATATCATTGAAGACCGTTCCGGGGGCATCTGGGTGAGTTCCGAATTCTCCGGATTATCTCATCTGGAGATTCTGAATAAAGGAACGTTACGTATCTATCCGAATGGCGAAGATGCTTCTGACCGCTCCAACACGATACGTATGCTTTTACGTGGCAAAAACGGTAATGTATATATGGCAAACCGCATGGGTACCCTATATGAATATGATGCCAACCTGAAAAATATACTTCGTAGAGAGAAGTTTACACATAACGTATACAGTATGTGCGAAGATAATGAAGGACAGTTATGGTTGGGTATGCGTGGTATAGGATTACGTATCGGGGCTGATCAATGGTACCGATATAACAGTAAGGATAATAACTCCTTATCAAACGACAATGTCTACTTAATCTACCGTGACCGCAAAGGGCGGATGTGGATAGGAACATTTGGCGGAGGATTGAATCTGGCTGTCAAAACAGGCAACGGTTATCAATTCAAGCATTTCTTTCAAGGCAGTTATGGAGAAAAACGGGTACGCGTCATACAGGAAGACCGCAACGGTATGATGTGGGTGGGTACCAACAACGGTATTTATATCTTCCATCCGGACTCACTGATCAACTCCCCCAAGAATTACGTACTTTACAATCATGTCAATGAAACATTCCCCAGCAATGAAATCCGCTGTCTGGTGAATGATCATGAAGGAAATATGTGGATTGGAACAACGGGAGCAGGCTTTGCCATCTGCTATCCGGGAAATGACTACCAACATCTGACTTTCGATTGTTATAGTATTAAAGACGGATTGCCCAACGGAGTCATACAGTCGATTGTTGAAGATCAGGACAACAAAATGTGGATTGCGACCGAATATGGCATTTCCCGCTTCACCCTCGCCACCAAGCAAATAGAGAATTATTATTTTTCTTCACATACACTGGGGAATGTATACTCTGAAAATACGGCTTGCATAAATGCTGACGGAAGATTACTTTTCGGTACGAACTACGGCCTGGTAGTTCTCGATGCCAATAAAGTGGAAAACATGGAAAAACTTGCATCGACCGTATTCACAGGGCTTCACATCAATGGAGCGCATATGTTGCCCGGTATGGATGATTCCCCTCTCAACGAAACCATGTCCTATACAGGGCAGTTAAACTTGAAACATTATCAAAATTCATTTGTCATTGCCTTTTCAACATTCAACTTTTTAAGCGGAGCATCCAAATATTCTTATCGGATGCCTCCATATGATTCGGAATGGAGCATCCCTTCAGCACAAAATTTGGCAACGTACCGTAATCTTCCTCCCGGTAAATACCAGTTGCAAGTGAAAGCCTGCAATGTAGCCGGCGTATGGGGGGAAGAAAGTACTATGGAGATTGTCATAGCTCCTCCTTTCTGGCAGACGACCTGGGCCTATCTGATTTATCTGGTATTCATTGGAATCGTCTGTTATTTCAGTTTCCATATCATACGAAATTTCAACAGATTACGCAATCGCATCGCTGTTGAGAAGCAATTGACCGAATATAAGCTGGAATTCTTCACCAATATATCCCACGAATTCCGTACACCGCTTACTCTGATTCAAGGTGCTCTCAACAAGCTAATCAATATAGAGAATCCTCCCAAAGAGATGCAACGTCCTTTAAAAACCATGGATAAAAGCACTCAGAGAATGTTACGCCTCATCAATCAGCTACTTGAATTCAGAAAGATGCAGAAAAACAAACTGGCCTTATCTTTGGAAGAGACGGACGTCATTGCTTTCCTTTATGAAATCTTCCTGAGTTTCAAGGATACAAGCGAGTCCAAAAACATCGATTTCAGTTTTGAGCCGTCACAACCTGCTTATAAAATGTTTATTGATAAAGGCAATTTAGACAAGGTTACCTACAACCTCCTATCCAATGCTTTCAAGTATACTCCTTCTAACGGAAAGATTATATTCAAAATAGATATTCAGGAAGACAAGCAACAGCTTCGTATACAAGTCATAGATAACGGGATCGGCATACCCAAAGAAAAACGTTCTGAACTGTTCAAGCGTTTCATGCAAAGCAGTTTCTCTCATAGCAGTGTCGGAGTAGGTCTCCACTTGACACACGAACTGGTACAGGTACATAAAGGTAATATCAGTTATGATGAAAATGAGGGAGGCGGTTCTGTCTTTACCGTCCTATTGCCGACTAATTCTGATATCTATCAGGAGAAAGATTTCCTGATTCCCAATCAGTTATTAACCGAAGAAGAGGAACAGCACTCCAAAGATTTTCTCAGAAATGAAACGTCAGAGGATACTTTCCAGCCTCCTGTCGATCCTTTGAACAAACGCAAAGTTTTGATTATAGAAGATGATACTGATATCCGTGAATTCCTAAGAGAAGAAATAGGAGTTTACTTTGAAGTTGAAGTAGCTGCTGACGGAACATCCGGTTTTGAAAAAGCAAGTACGTATGATGCTGATTTAATTGTTTGTGACGTTCTGATGCCGGGAATGAATGGATTTGAAGTGACACGCAAACTTAAAAATGAATTTACCACCAGCCATATCCCCATCATATTACTGACTGCCCTCAATATAGAAGAGAAATATCAGGAAGGAATTGAATCCGGAGCTGATGCGTATATCACGAAGCCATTCAATGTCTCTTTACTACTGGCAAGAATCTTCAAGTTAATCGAGCTACGGGATAAACTGCGCCAAAAATATTCTAACGAACCGGGATTGGCTCATTCCATTATCTGTACCAATGACAAGGATCAGAAGTTCTCGGTAAAGCTGAATGAAGTATTGAATGAGCACATGACCGATACCGATTTTTCGGTCAATGACTTTGCCGGAATAATGGGACTAGGACGTACTGTATTCTATAAAAAAGTACGGGGAGTGACCGGTTATTCTCCTTACGAATATTTACGTGTCATGCGGATGAAAAAGGCTGCTGAAATGTTATTGACAGAAGATCTCACCATAGCCGAAGTCGCCTATAGCGTAGGTATCAACGATCCGTTCTACTTCAGTAAATGTTTCAAGAACCAATTCGGGGTATCTCCATCTGCCTATCGGAAAAAGCTGTCTGAAGATGAAAATGAACCCATAAATGATGCCGACGTATGATCTTACAGGTTTTCCGTACTAATTTAAGGGGTGTTTCTTTCATTGATGTACTTTCTTTGCCAATGAAAAATTAATCATTAAGAAATCATGAGAAACAAACTCTTTCTATTTGTATTTCTGTTTGCAGTGCTGGCTATTGTTGATAGTCACGCTTTCGAACGCAAAAAATACAATTTCAACAGTGAATGGCGTCTGCAAATCGGAGACTTTCCCGAAGCTAAACAATCTCAATTCGACGATAGCCGGTGGAAAGCGGTCACTTTACCGCATGCCTTTAATGAAGATGAAGCCTTCAAAGTGTCCATCGAACAGCTGACGGACACAGTGGTATGGTATCGGAAACACTTTCGGATTCCGGCTTCCGGTAAAAAACAAAAAGTATTCATCGAATTTGAAGGAGTGCGCCAAGCCGGTGACTTCTATTTGAACGGACAATATCTGGGAAAGCACGAAAACGGAGTAATGGCGGCAGGCTTCGACCTGACACCTTATATTAAAGAAGGTGACAATGTACTGGCAGTACGTACGGACAATGACTGGATGTATCGCGAAAAAAGTACTAACTCCAAGTTCCAGTGGAACGACCGTAACTTCAACGCAAACTACGGTGGTCTGCCCAAGAATGTATTCTTGTACGTTACAGATGAAGTGTATCAGACTCTTCCTTTATACAGTAATCTGAAAACTACCGGAGTTTATATTTATGCTAAAGACATCGACGTAAAAGGACGCACTGCCACCATCCATGCAGAATCGGAAGTAAAAAACGACAGTCGTGAACCACGCCAATTTAGCTACCAGGTGGTCTTGCTGGATGCTGACGGCAAACAGGTGAAAAGCTTCGAAGGTGAGAAAGTAACCTTACAAGGTGGCGAAACAAGGGTAGTGAAAGCTGCTTCCAAAGTAAATAATCTCCATTTCTGGAGTTGGGGATATGGGTATCTTTATACTGTCCAGACGATTCTAAAAGACAATAAGAATCAAGTCTTTGATGAAGTAAGTACTCGTACAGGTTTTCGCAAGACACGATTTGCAGAAGGCAAAATATGGTTGAATGATCGTGTGATCCAGATGAAAGGATATGCACAGCGCACCAGTAATGAATGGCCGGCGGTAGGCCTGTCCGTTCCGGCATGGCTTAGTGACTACTCCAATGGCCTGGTAGTAAAAGGCAATGGTAATCTGGTACGCTGGATGCATGTTACCCCATGGAAACAAGACGTAGAGTCCTGCGACCGTGTAGGCCTGATTCAAGCAATGCCGGCAGGAGATTCCGAGAAAGACCGTACAGGACGCCAATGGGATCAGCGTACAGAACTAATGCGCGATGCGATTATCTACAACCGTAATAATCCAAGTATCTTATTTTATGAATGTGGAAACAAAGGTATCAGCAGAGAGCACATGATAGAAATGAAAGCTATCCGTGATCAATACGATCCTTTTGGCGGACGTGCTATCGGCTCTCGTGAGATGCTGGACATCCGTGAAGCCGAATATGGCGGAGAAATGCTTTATATCAACAAGAGTGAACATCACCCGATGTGGGCTACAGAATATTGTCGTGATGAAGGTTTGAGAAAATATTGGGATGAATACAGCTATCCTTTCCACAAAGAAGGAGACGGACCGTTACATCGTAACCAACCTGCAACAGACTACAATCACAATCAGGACATGCTGGCGATAGCAATGATCCGCTGTTGGTATGATTATTGGCGTGAGCGTCCAGGGACAGGTCGCAGAGTCAGTTCCGGAGGGGCCAAAATCATTTTCTCGGATACCAACACACACCACCGTGGTGAAGAAAACTATCGCAGAAGTGGAGTAACGGACCCTATGCGCATCGAAAAAGATGCTTTCTTTGCACATCAGGTCATGTGGAACGGATGGGTAGATACAGAAGAAGACAATACCTATATCATCGGTCATTGGAACTATCCCGCAAATACAGTAAAACCGGTCTATGTCGTTTCTACAGGTGAAGAAGTGGAACTGTTCCTGAACAGTCAGTCACTAGGAAAAGGCAAACGCGAATACAATTTCCTGTTCACTTTTGACAATGTGGCTTTTAAAGCCGGTAAACTGGAAGCTGTCAGCTACAACAAGGCCGGTAAGGAAATAAGCCGCTACGCAGTAAGTACCGTTGGTGAACCTGCCGGACTGAAACTGACAACGATACAAAATCCGGAAGGATTCCATGCGGACGGAGCTGACCTGGCATTAATACAGGTAGAAGTGGTAGATAAAGATGGAAAACGCTGTCCGCTTGACAACCGTACCATTCAATTCGACCTGAAAGGGAATGCCGAATGGCGCGGAGGCATCGCACAAGGAAAAGACAATTATATTCTTAATACCAGTCTCCCTGTGGAATGTGGTATTAACCGTGCTCTTATCCGCAGCACTACCCAAGCCGGCAAGATCACTCTGACCGCTAAGGCAGAAGGGCTCCCCAGCGCTACAATTACATTAGAAACCCTTCCCGTCAAAGTTAGCAACGGATTGAGTACTTATTTGCCTCAGATGACTCTGAAAGGTAATCTGGATAAAGGAAAGACTCCCCTTACCCCATCTTACAAAGACACAAAACGTGATATACGTATTGTATCCGCCAAAGCCGGAGCCAACAATGAGACTGTAAACCAAAGCTTCGACGATAATGAAAGAAGCGAATGGATGAATGACGGCAAGCTCAGCACCGCATGGATTACATATACGCTCGAAAAAGAAGCTGCAATAGATGATATCTGTATCAAATTGAATGGATGGCGTTCACGCAGTTATCCTTTGGAAGTGTTTGCCGGCAATACTATGATCTGGAGTGGAGATACGAATAAAAGCCTGGGGTATGTTCATCTTAATGTGGAAAAGCCGGTACGTTCCAAACAAATTACCATCCGTCTGAAAGGTAATACCAGCGATCAGGATGCTTTCGGACAGATCACTGAAGTTGCGGCAAAAGCAGCAAATGATATGGAACTCGAAGCAAAAGCGAACAAGAATAATGCTAATCTGAGAATTATTGAAATAGAGTTTCTGGAAGCAATCAAATAGAATAAAACATTTTCTCCCACCATAAAGGAGATATGTAAAAGAAGGTGTCACAAAAACCATATTGCCCCATAGGAACAAAAGATTAGTACGGAGAAACAACCGTCAATGAACCGTTCAGTAAGCTATTATGCAGGCTAGATTAATGTATCCGGTCAGTAACAATAGATTGTTTCATGTACGTGGTCCCATCAGTCTACGTACATGAGCCATTGGGTTTACGTACGTGAGCCGAACGGTTCATGAACATGGAACGAAGACATAAAACCGACTTAACAGATTAATCAAACCTTGCTTGCATATTAAGGTTACCGGGCTTTGTTCTTAATGTAAGCAGCATACCTTGGAAACATTAAGGTGTAAACAGCGTACATTGACGCCCAAAATGATGTTTTTAACACATGCAGGCGAAATCCTCAAGCTGATTATCTATTAACTGATAATCAATACTTTAAATAAAAGATTCATCAAGGAGAGGTGACAATAAGAATGGAAGATACATTCTATTGTCACCTTATTATCACCCTCTATTGTCACCCCTATCTTCTTTATTATAAAACACTTAAATCAGAAAAGTGATAAGTGACAATAACAATGGATAAATATTTCCTATGTATATGTTTAAACAGAAATGAGTGTAGTCTGAAACTACCAGCTATTTCTTTATTAGTTTCTTAACTTCTTTAGCATAGCGTTTGCCTAAAGTAATCTGGCTTGCTGCATCAAAATGAGGATCCGTTTCATCCTTCAACGGAGTAAGTCCTTCGGAAGACACACAAGCACTATGGGGCAAAAAAGTGGAGATCTCTTTTATCATGTCATTAAAGGGTTTTGTACCTTCGGGAATATAAGGTTTCTTTGTCCAGTTCCATTGTGCTATTTGTCCTACGACAACTGGTAAATCAGGCATTCCCAGGTCATTACGTAAGTCTGTCATCAACTGAATAATCTTCTCTTTATATGCTTCCGGATGATGACAATCGGCTTCTCCCTGATGCCAGATAATTGCTTTCAATGTACCATACTTCATTGCTTCTTTTGCACGTCGTATTGCTTCATCATAATATCCGCCGGACTGTTTGGCATTCTTAACCCATGAACGAATCGAAGATCCTCCCCGTGCATTGACGATTAAGCCTACCGGATGTTTTTTAGTAGCCATCGTCTTGGCAAATCCATATGCAGGTCCTACTTGTTGCCAGCTAAGTCCTTTTCCTATCGTAGAATAGCGGTTCAAGGGATTCACTGCGGGTTCGAACTGATCATCTGCATTCAGCAGGTATACATTTTGTAGAGTATCCATCACTTCCGGTGATAATTTCCCTCTCCCTGCCATATTCGACTGTCCAATGCAAAGATACAGATCCAGAGTCTTCAGCGGTTTCTCAGCGTGTGCTTCCGATCTTCCCCATACTAGCACACATAAAAGGAAGAGGCCACATAGATAATTTGTTTTCATTATTTTATTGATTTTATTATCAGGTTAAACTTTATTCGTACACACCCCTAATTAAAATGAATTTTAATAGTTCCTCCATAAGGATTAAAGTCAAACATAACTTTATTCCCATTTATATACACAGGTAATTCTTTCCTGCCTTGCTTCACCAGAATTCCATTCATAGTTTCCCCTTGAATCACCATCGTCAATGGCTCAGCAAACAGTTTTCTATCTAATTTCAACTTGGGAGTAATTGTCATACCATTCTTTTTATTAGAGACTTTCAATTGTATCTCCTCCCTTTCTTTGATATAAGATGCCACTTCACAGAAGGTACCTACCCAAATCTGATCTTCCATACTTTTCACTTTATCCAAATGTTCCCAAAATAAAGAAGGCGATTTGAAAGCATCATACCCATAACTAATGCCGTGCGTCATACCTACTCCCCAATCTTCCGCTTTCATCAAATCCTTCAACCATTTGTCAAACCGTTCGGGAGTTGACTTTCCTCCGATTGAAATTTGTTTAGTACGTGTAGCGACCCTGCCTTTAGAAGCCATACTGACTATTTCTTCTGTCTTATAATTATATGGGTAACAATAGGTACGAGGTACAATGCCAATATTAGCATAAATAGCACTATCATTCTTTTCTATCTCCGATTTAACTTGCTCTATAGTCAATCGTTTGGCATTCTTATGTGCCCAGCTATGGCTGGAAACCTCATGTCCTTTCTTTGACATTTCACGCAACTCATCCCAAGTCATTCGAGGTACCTTTGCAGATGCACCTTGTTCCGTATAATAGCCGCATACCCAGAAAGTACCTCTAAAACCACGTTTCTCCAACTCAGGGGCAGCTACAGTTGAATGTTCTGCCAACCCATCATCAAATGTATAACTGATAGCACAAGCTCTGTCTCCTTTATATTTGGCGACATATACATGAGGATCATCCGAAAGAGTCTTTTTAATTTGTTCATATACCTGTTTACCCATATACTCGGCAGAAACCTGATTAAAATGAAGTTTATCTCCCATTAGTTCCGCTTCCGACATATCAATCAGATAAGCGTTCTTATCTTCTTTTGCATAGCGACGCATTCCTTCCTCAACATCACTATTATACCGTTTGTTTTTCCTGGATACGGTACCAAATATAAATGGAAGTTCAGAGTAATCTTTTCCGGTTTTCTCTGTCAGGTGGTTACGCACATAGGAAACTACTCCTTTCAGATTCTGATAATATTCTTTTCCGTGCTCATAATCACTTTCTCCCTGATGCCAAACGAAAGCATCAATCTGATAACCTTGCTTTAGTTTGGAAAGTGTCTGATCAATACTCGCATCAATATTGGCAATCAAAGAAAGTAATAAAGATTTTCCTTTCTCACTGGTAGCTGTATTCTCTGCCAACCATTTCGGGTCGGCAGACCAGTAAGTTCCCCGAAAAGGAGTAGTAACAGGAGCAGCTATGGCAGTGCCACCGATAGCCCACTTGATAACATAAAAATCTTCCTGAAACAACTGTTCCAACCAATAATAAGCAATCGCATCATATCCCCACGTATAAGGCTTACTTTTAGGATGACTCAATGGCCAAAATGGAACAAACATACCATCTGTACGATTATGGGCAATATGGCAATATTTGTAGGCTCCCGCAGTATACGTACTATCCACAGCCATTGCCTTTATATAATCCGGTAAACGATTGTTAGGTACTCGTCCATCCGTGTTTGACTGACCAGCTGTTATTATAACATGTGCAGGCTTCTGCCCTCTCGCCTGAATATAACAAAAGCCTAATACAAAAAACAAGATAAAAAAGAGTGTTCTCATGATCAATGATCCTTTAATTTTATAGTAATATTCTCCTGCAAAAATAAGGGTACTTTTACTATTCGACCATAGACTATTGTACACAAATACAAGGTCGATCATTCATATCGGGCACTACAGAGAAGATTTAAACTACCATTTAGAAAGCTTGGTTACTCAGGCTTCTGCCGTCTCATTTTCTCCCTGTTCTTTCATTTCACCGCGTTGATATACGGACGGCGCTACCCCAAACTGAGTCTTAAAGCACTTACTAAAATAGAACGGATCGCTGATGCCAACCTTGTAAGCAACTTCCGCAACAGTCAGATTCTCACTAGACAATAACAACTCAGCCGCTTTTTTCATTCGTACAACCCGCAAATATTCATTGGGAGAATACCCCGTCACTCCGCGCAGTTTTCTATAAAATACCGTTCGTCCTAATTTCATCAATTGAGCAAACTCATCAATAGAGAATTCCGGACGAGAAAGATTCTGTTCCAGTACAACAGCCAATCGGTCGGCAAATTCCTTATCACGGTCAGTAGAGCATACGGCAGCACGAACAATTCCCGGCTCACTGGAGAATTTCTCCCGCAACTTATCACGCTGTTCTATCAAGCGGAATACGCGTGCCAACAGAAGTTTTATACTGAACGGCTTCGCAATATAGGCATCAGCACCGGCTTCAATTCCTTCCAGATGTTTTTCCGGAGAATTCAATGCTGTCAGCAAGATAATCGGGATATGACTTGTCGCAAAATCAGATTTCAATTTCTTTGTCACTTCAAATCCGGTCATTCCGGGCATCAGTACGTCACAAATAATCAAATCAGCATCATAGGTACGAGCCTTCTCAAATCCGGAAGTTCCGTCAGCAGCTACTTCAACTTCAAAATAAACTCCTACTTCTTCTTTCAAAAATTCACGGATATCATTATCATCTTCTATAATCAATACTTTACGCTTATTCAAAGGTTCTGCTATTTTCTCCGGTTCCGGTAGTTCTTCCGAAAGTTCCAGTAAATGATGTGCCTGCCCACCTGCCTCTTTCAACAAGACATTACCGGGAATAAGGAAATCTTTCTCCGAATAAACACTTTTGTCCGTCGGGATACAAACGGTAAAGACAGAACCTCCGCCGTCATTGTCTTTATATTCAATCGTACCTTTATGCACCTGTACCAATTCATAACTCAGATGCAAACCAACTCCGATACTATCACCGGAAAAACTACTCTGCATAAATCTCTTGAACAACTCATTTTGCTTCTCTTTTGGAATACCAACACCTGTATCAGCTACTTGAATCTGCAATGTCTTCTTCACTTCATCTACCGTAACAGAAAGTATAATCGTACCGTTCGAAGGGGTATATTTAAAAGCGTTAGACAACAGGTTATAAGTCACTTTATCCAGATTACCCTTATCAAGAAACATCTTGTAAGACGGTATAGACGGAATAAAACGGAAATTCATATTCTTTTGCTCCGCTACATCACCGAAACTCAGGAAGATTTCATAAAGGAAAGCAATCACATCCGTTTCTTCCAAAGAGAGCGCCAACTTATTATTCTGCATCTTGCGGAACTCCAATAACTGATTGATCAGCCTCAACATTCGCTGAGTACTTTTATCCATCGTTTTGAGCGGGTGTATCAGATCACGGGGAATATCAGCAACCCGTTGAATCTTTTCCAACGCTCCTTGAATCAAAGTTAACGGAGTACGAAATTCATGGGAAATATTAGTAAAGAAAACCAGCTTATATTCTGTCAACTGTTTTTCCACATTAATACGATTACGCAGACTGTTAAAGTTACGCACAATACGGAAAGTAAAATATAAAGTTACAATCAACAACAGCACATATCCCAACATAGCCCAGTTCGTCTTCCAGAAAGGAGGCACAATGACAATCTTCAAGGTTGTTTCACTTTCATTCCAAACACCTGCTCCATTACATGACTTCACATGAAGTACATAAGTACCTGGGTTCAAATATTTAAAAGAAGCAAAATTCAACGGAGAAGGTGTGCTCCATCCCTTATCATAGTTTTCCAGCCAGTACATATACTTTGTACGTCCGCTGTCCGAATAGTCAAAAGTAGAGAAATCTATCAAGAATGAATTCTGAAAATACTTCAAAGTAATTTCATCCGAATAAGCAAGCGATTGTTTCAATGGAGAATCCTCCATAGTAGGATTTATCTGGGTACCATTCACATGCAAATCTGTAAAGACCACCGGAGAAAAAGTTTCGCTATCCTGTATTTTATCCGGATCAATGACAAGCAGACCGTAATTTGTGCCGAAAAGCAATTTTCCATCTACTCCCACACAAGCACTATTCTCACTATAAACATTACCCAAAGTATAGGAAGAAAAGAAATAATTTTCAAAAGAATGATTAGTCGGGTTAAACTTAGAAATACCATATTCCGTAGCTACCCATAAGTTTCCGTTATTGTCCCCCAAAATTGATTGAATCACATCATTAACCAATCCTTCAGAGGTTCCGTAATGTTCATATTTCAATGAACGGTAATTATCTTCCGGCTCACAAAGATTCAAGCCGGAGCCAGATGTCCCCACCCACATACGTCCTTTCGTATCACGGTAGATACATCTGATTTCATTGCTGCAAAATGTACCGTTTGTATAATTGAACAGATGATAATCGTCACTGTCAGCTATCAATGAATCCGGATGAAAGATGCACACACCCTCACTGGTGCCCACCCAGATCATTCCATTATCGTCTTCTTCTATTACTCGCACCATACGCAGACCAAACTTCTGCTGTAAAAAATGACGGAATTTATACTTGCCATCAGTCGTCGGTTCTGCCAGTTCAAGCCCACCGCCAAAGGTACCTATCCACATACGGTCTTTCCGGTCACGAAAAAGAGAAAAGACATTATTTTCTGATAACGAAGCCGGATCCGAGACTTCATTGCGATACCATGAATCTCCGACCTTCAATCCATTTCCACGGGTTCCCACCCACATTTCGCCTTGATTATCTTCTGCTATCGCATAAATATTGGAATGGAAATACTGATTGGACATTTTGGAATGAAGATTCGAGTCAAACGTATATAATCCGCCTTTACGTGTTCCGACCCAAATATCCCCATCCGGCATTTTAGTCAACATACGAATCGTATTCGAGCGGTCAAATAATTCACGGGATTCGGGATAAATACGCGAGGTTCCTTCATTCAGAACTGAAATACGGGATAAACCGGAATACTCTGAACTTACCCAAATACCTCCGGCACGATCCTCCATCACATATAACAGAAAATCCGAACTTATATGACTCTGATCATTTATATTAGCCAGAAAATGTTCTAACTTATCCTCTGTCGTGTCATAGGCAAACAATCCGTTACCATAAGTAGAAATCCAAATGATTCCCCGGGAATCATGGACAATATGATAACGTTCATAATCAATGTATCCCAGTTTATCTTCAGGTATCAACTGAAATTCTTTTCTTGCTCCATTCTTGGCCAAAATATAAGTGACACATCCCGTATGATTATATATCCAGAAGTCACCATGATTATCACAAATCACTTCACCATTTCTGATGTTCAGACCAGAGTCCACACTGATCTTGCGTGTATTGAAATCATAGTTAAAAACCCCGGTATTGGTAAGGATGACCCATTTATCGTTCAACAGGAAGTTTCCCGTAGGTGACGTCTTACCCGCAACAGCAGAAAGCGAACCGACTTTTGTCAGTTTTTGCTTTGTAGTCTGATAGCAGTAGATGTCTCCGTCCGCTGTCAGAAAATACATATCATTCTTGAATGCCAGAGAAGAAGTAAAATGGAGTAATCTGTCTTCTACCTTATACTGTCCGTCGGATACGGAAACTAAGCCACGCTGTGTCCCGATCCAGATTCGTCCGCCGGCATCTTCATTTACAAACTGTACCCGGTTATCCGGAAGATTTCCACGCTCCGTCTTAAATTCCGTAGACACCATCTGTCTGTCTTTCTGATGGACCATTCTGAGACAACCATTGCCGGAATGTCTGAGCCATACATCCCCATTAGCAGCAACAAATATAGACGAATAATTCTTTTCCAGCGCACCAGACCCCGTATAGTCTACAAAACAGGCACGTTGCAAATCATAACAACTGAACAATTCCGGAGTTGTAGAGATCCATAAAAAACCATTTTTGTCTTCGGTAAGGTCATAAATCCGATTATCAGCCAAAGAGACTTTATCACCGATTTCCGGACGGAAAGTCAGAAAAGAGTTGCCATCATAGCGGCTTAACCCATTTAGGGTAGCCAACCACAAGAAGCCTTTGCTATCCTGATACAGGTACCGAACTGAGTTATTCGGAAGTCCGTCACTTGTTCTCATTTGTTTGGAACGGAGTTCAATGCCGCCGTAAGCCGCATTGAAAACAAGAGTCATGAACAATGTGAAAAGTAATATGCGCCTCTGTGTCATATAGATTCTAAGATTAATGATAAATGCCAGACAAAAATAGTCAAGATAGTTGAAATAATAAAGAAACAATCCATAAATAGTATCAGGAGGATGCTTGTTTTTTAATCAAACATCCCCCTGATATCAATTCTGTCTAAGGGTTCTAGTCCATATGAAAGACTTCCGGCAATGGTATTGAAACCGGTGAATTGTCCGGATTCACTTCCATGATATCTGCCATATAATCCCACCATTTCTGTACAATCTCTGTGTTGCCCAAGTCCTGCGAACCTCCTTCTCCTTCTGTTTTCTGGAAAGCAAATAGAATATTGGTTTCTTTATCCCAATATATAGAATAATCCGACACCCCATTTTTTGAAAGCAGTGCTTTTAATTCAGGCCAGATAGCGGCATGCCTTTTTTCGTATTCTGCTTCATAGCCCGGTTTCAGATACATTTTGAATGCTTCTCGTTTCATGGTTCCTATATTTTAAAGTTAATCTTTTATTTATTCACTATCTACCGCAAAGATAGGAGCTGTCGTCTTCTGCTTTTCCTGATAATATTGCACGGCACTGTCATTCATCTGAGGATGCTGGGTGTTGAGCAAACGAATCATTTCCGCACCTGCCCAAAGCACCGGTCCGTATCCATGCGCCGCATATACATTGACCGGACGATAATAATAGAAAGCCGGATCGAAAGCCATACCGGTGCCTACGCAAGTGCCTTCCACCTGTCCTTCTTCATTTATCTTTCCGGCGACGGCATGCCATCCCAACTGGGCAACAGGACCATACGCTATCGCATCAATCCAACCTTTATTAATGGCGTGTGCCAGACAATATACATAGATAGCAGTTGCAGAAGTTTCCAGATAAGAATCATTACGGTCGAGCAACTGGTGCCAAAGTCCTTCTCCACTTTGCAACGCCGTCACTCCACGCACATGAGCACGGAAATAATCCATCACCTTCGGACGTTGGGGATAATCTTCCGGCAATACATCGAGCAGTTCACAAGCTGTCAGCAGCGCCCATCCATTGGCACGTGCCCAGCAAAAAGCCGGATGATCCGTACTGCTTTCCACCCATCCGTGTCTGTACAATCCCTTTTCGGGGATAAACATACGGTCTGCAAATTGCAGGAATTGCTTCACGGCTTCTGCCAGATATTTATTCTTCGCTTCCTTATCATAACGACTCATCTGCGCTACCGCCGGAATGCCCATAAACATATCATCCAGCTAAAGAGTATTCCGCTGAGGACGATTACGGGCAAACGTTCCGTCTGCCAGACGATATTCTTTGTTGATGATAAAATCAAAGTAATTCTGAATTAATCCGTCAACCGGAAGAGACTCGTCTTTCAACCGTAATTTAATCATGGCAGTACATACGGCTCCCGCATCATCCAACGCATGAGGAGTCAGGATTTGCAACAATTGCGAATCAGTCTTCCCTTTTTCTTCATAGACACGTTTGAAATGCGGAGCGACTTCCGCCAAAAAGCGGAAACGATTCTGAACATAGTCAGTATAACGCTTATCACCTGTTGTTTCGGCAGCCGCTATCAGAGCGGAATAAGTGACACCCCATTCATAACTTGCCAGACGAAAAGCCCCGCGTTCCAGCTGCGCCTCATCCCCCATTGCAGTATAATCCGTAATCACCTTACCGGTATTCTTATCCACTACACGAGCCGGTGTCTCCTTATCTATATACGCAAAAACACGATCGATGTCTTTTTTAACCTGTTCGGGGGTCAAATCACCATAAGTACCCTGATAAGCAGGTTGCAGTAAATGCAAGGGGGTATTTGAATCATTGATTACTGCTTTCTTTTTCTGCGCACAGGCAGGTAGTGCTACCAATAACGCAGCAACGGTCATCATACGATAATTCATAATTTACTTTTTAGGTATTTTACATCCTCTGAATATAGTGCCACGCAACTCCGGACCAAAATAGAATCCGGGCTGAGTAGGCTGATTATAAGCCACATTTTGAGTCGCAATACTGATACGGTAAACCGGATCTTCCAGGAAAGTATGGAAACGGTAGTCCGTAGGAATGGTAGAGACATAAAGCCTCAAAGCTGTATTATCGGCTGTACGTAACAATACTTCTTCTCGCCAGTCTCCTACAATATCTCCTTGCAGACAAGGAGTTGACTTTGTTCCGTTATTAGAAAGAGCACCTTCAAAAACAGCGATACGTTCACAAAGTCCTTTCTCCCAATTATATTTACTGACTACATTACGATCCAGCAACTCACGCAAGAGATCACCATCCCACCAGACAGCCATATTCGTAGACAATCCTCTGACTCTGGAAGCAATCACTTCCCCTTTCACATTTCTGACACCTTTAGAATCTAAAGACCACATTTCAACTCCGGGATGATTAGGATCAATATCAGCAGCCATACAACGACCTACATCAGTATTACTCTTTATCTGGAAAATAATTTCTCCCGTAGCTGCATCCCGGAAAGTTGAGCCATCTCTTCTGTTCTCGTGGCAACTCCAAACCTGCAATCCCGGACGGGAAGGATCAAAGTGAGTCAGATGCATAGCATCACCATGCCCCATGCGGGTAGAATAAAGTCCGGTTCCATCGTTATTGATCGTACATTGTCCATATACAATCTCATCGCAGCCGTCACCATCTACATCACCTACACGAAGATTATGGTTTCCTTGTCCGGCATAAGCTCTGCAACCGGGATTATTACTGTCGAATACCCAGCGGTTCTTCAAATTCTTACCATCCCAGTCATAGGCAGCCAATACAGTACGTGTATAATATCCACGGCACATCACCACACTCGGATGTACTCCATCCAAATACGCAATACAAGCCAGATAACGGTCACTACGATTGGCACGTCCGTCGCCCCAGTCCATCAGATTGCCACGTTCGGGCACATAATCAATCGTTTGCATTGCTTCTCCGGTCAGTCCGTTAAAGATGGTCAGATACTCCGGGCCTGTCAGAATACGTCCTCGCTCATTCCGATAATCCGCATTCGCATCACCGATCACCTTTCCCGTTCCGTCCACTGTTCCGTCTCCGGTCTTCATTACCACTTCCGCACGGCCGTCACCGTCCAGATCGAAGACCATAAACTGTGTATAATGTGCACCGGCGCGTACATTGCGTCCCATATTGATACGCCACAACTGCTGCCCGTTCAACTTATAACAGTCAAAAATCACCGGTCCCGTATAACCGTCATGAGCGTTATCATGTGCATTGGACGGATCCCATTTCAGAATAATCTCATATTCACCATCCCCGTCTACATCACCGATACTGGCATCATTCGGAGCATAAGTGTATGCTTGTCCGGACGGAGTAGTACCTCCCTCGGGGCGTACCAAAGGAATATTTAAATATCCTGTCGGAGCATCTGCCGGCAGTTGATAATTGCTTTCTGTTTTACCTTTTATAGCTTTTACCGTATAGAGTGCAGGTTCTGTTCCCTGATAAGAATCCTGGAAGAAAGTTGCATTTTTCAGCGGATGTTTATTCACCTTTTTACCATCCCGGTATATATCAAAGGATTCGTCCATCGGATCAGAAGAAAGATAGCGCCAAGAGACGGCTACGGTTGACGGATTCTCACGAATGGCAATTACGCCACGTCCTAAATGTTCTCGTTTCAGTTTAGTAAAATCATAGTTTGGCTGGGCAACTACAAAAGTCGCTATTACCAACAAACTAAAAAAGATGCTTGTACATTTCATAGTTTTATCATTAATCAAAGTGTTCTTATCATATTTAGAATAACGTTGTGCAAAAGTAAGCGATATGGTCTACCCATAAAATAGAATATCGTACAAATCTATGTATAAATTGCCTTTTTAACCATCGCGCTCCCTTTCCGAAGGCATTATGGACAAATTTAAATACTTGTGGACAATATTCCATTGAAGAGGAAACAAGAATCCCGTATCTTTGCCCGTGAAATCAATTATAGTAGCTAATTTTATTTATAAACAGTTTTTATACCATGAAGAAATTACTCCTCTCATTTATTACAGCAACTCTCCTGAGTAGCATGTCTGCCGGTTCAGCCGGTGCGCAAGAGTTGCCCGAACAAAAGGAGACTTTGGCAACCATCGTAAAAGTAAACGACTACTTTATGAAAAAGTATGCCGATTATACCCTACCCTCGTTTTTTGGCAGAGTTCGCCCCAGCAATATCTGGACTCGCGGAGTATATTATGAAGGGCTGATAGCTTTATATAGCATTTACCCGCGCGAAGATTATTATAGCTATACATACGATTGGGCGAATTTCCACAAATGGGGAATGCGTAATGGAAACACGACCCGCAATGCGGATGACCAATGCTGCGGACAAGTTTACATTGACCTATATAATATGTGTCCCTCCGACCCTAACATGATCCGGAATATAAAAGCCAGCATCGATATGGTCGTAAATACTCCGCAAGTAAATGATTGGGACTGGATTGACGCTATACAAATGGCAATGCCGATTTATGCCAAGTTTGGCAAGATGACCGGCGAACAAAAGTACTACGACAAAATGTGGGATCTGTATTCCTATACCCGCAACACAGAAGGAGAAGCCGGTATGTACAATGCCAAAGAAGGATTATGGTGGCGCGATCAGGATTTTGATCCTCCTTACAAAGAGCCGAACGGCAAGAACTGCTACTGGTCCAGAGGAAACGGTTGGGTATATGCAGCCCTTGTGCGTGTATTGGATGAAATCCCCGCTGACGAAACACATCGTCAGGACTATATCAATGACTTCCTGACCATGAGCAAAGCCTTGAAGCAATGTCAGCGTACAGACGGCTTCTGGAACGTAAGCCTCCACGATGAAAGCAATTTCGGAGGTAAAGAAACTTCGGGCACAGCCTTGTTTGTATACGGAATGGCATGGGGAATCCGCAACGGATTACTCGACCGTAAAGAATATCTCCCTGTTGCACTGAAAGCATGGAATGCAATGGTAAAAGAGGCAGTTCATCCGAATGGTTTCTTGGGCTATGTACAAGGAACAGGCAAAGAACCGAAAGACGGGCAGCCGGTAACTTACAAAAGTGTTCCCGATTTTGAAGATTATGGTGTAGGATGTTTCCTATTAGCAGGTACAGAAGTTTACAAGTTAAAATAAGAGCATTATTTATCAGGTAAATGAAAAACAAGGTATTTCACTGCTTATGCTGGCTCACAGCCATCATATGCAGCTTGCAGATGCAGGCACAAAACAACATTGCTTCTCCAATGAAAGATGTGAATCAGGTGGTAGACAACACACTGGACAGTCTGAATAAAGCACGCACGGCACGCCCCGTTGCCGGAGCAAGCCGTAAAGGTAACAATCCGGTCTTATTCCTGGTCGGCAACTCTACCATGCGCACCGGTACTTTAGGAAACGGCAACAACGGCCAATGGGGCTGGGGATATTACGCAGGAGATTATTTCGACTCCAACCGAATCACCGTTGAGAATCATGCTTTGGGAGGAACTAGCAGCCGCACCTTCTACAACCGCCTCTGGCCGGATGTAATCAAAGGCGTGCAAGCCGGAGACTGGGTAATCATCGAACTGGGACACAATGATAACGGCCCCTATGACAGCGGACGTGCCCGCGCCTCCATTCCGGGAATCGGCAAGGACAGTCTGAATGTGACAATCAAGGAAACCGGAGCACAAGAGACCGTATACACATACGGCGAATATATGCGCCGTTTCATCAACGATGTAAAAGCCAAAGGAGCACACCCGATTTTATTCTCCCTGACTCCCCGCAATGCCTGGGCAGACAAAGACAGCACCATCATTACCCGTGTCAACAAAACATTCGGTTTGTGGGCAAAGCAAGTAGCGGAAGAACAGAATGTTCCTTTCATTGATTTGAATGATATCAGCGCCCGCAAGTTTGAGAAATTCGGCAAGAATAAAGTGAAATATATGTTCTATATCGACCGCATTCATACCAGCGCTTTCGGTGCCAAAGTGAATGCCGAATCTGCCGCTGACGGAATACGCGCCTGCGAAGGGCTGGAATTGGCAAAGTATCTGAAACCTGTTGAAAAGGATGAGGCTACCGGTTCGAGCCGCAAAGAAGGACGCCCGGTATTGTTTACCATCGGCGACAGTACGGTTAAAAATAAAGATAACGATAAAAACGGTATGTGGGGATGGGGCAGCGTGATAGCAGATGAGTTTGATCTGAATAAGATATCTGTTGAGAATTGTGCTATGGCAGGACGCAGCGCCCGTACATTCCTTGACGAAGGTCGCTGGGATAAAGTATATCATGCACTCCAACCGGGAGACTTTGTTCTTATCCAGTTCGGACACAATGACGCTGGAGAGATAAATACCGGAAAAGCCCGTGCCGAATTGCCCGGCTCCGGAGAAGAAAGCAAAGTATTTTTAATGGAGAAAACAGGTAAATATCAAGTCATTTATACTTTCGGCTGGTATCTCAGGAAGTTTATCATGGACGTTCAGGAAAAGGGTGCGATACCTATCGTTTTAAGCCATACCCCACGCAATAAGTGGAAAGACGGAAAGATAGAACGCAACACTGCCTCCTTCGGCAAATGGACACGCGAAGCTGCCGAAGCTACCGGAGCCTATTTTATCGACCTGAATAAAATAAGTGCTGACAAGCTCGAAAAGAAAGGTATCAAGAAAGCGGCAGATTATTATAACAATGACCATACGCATACTTCTTTGAAAGGAGCGCACATGAATGCCAAAAGCATCGCAGATGGACTGAAAATGGCTGATTGCCCGTTGAAACAGTACTTGAAATAAGAGACAGACTCATCTGATATATTCATAAAGCGGTTAATGCATTTCACTGACAATGCATTAACCGCTTTCTTCTAACTATTATTCATCCATCGGAATGACCTCCTGCATATAGATAGCATCAAGGCTCCAAAGTGCCGCATCATTTGTACTGATGCTGACGCATTCATCCAAAGGGGCCGGAACTTCGGGTGGAAACAGTTTAGTGATCCGGAAAGGAGGCGCAGGTGTATGTTCCAGTCGGGTGAATAAATCCTCCCATGCTTCTTTTGCCATTAGTGCATCCCGCTTGTGGTAAGCAGCGTATGCCATCAGACGGGAAATTCGGAAACGGCTATGATTCAATTCCCACGCCTTTTGCTTATAACGTGCCGCATGGTCCAGCCACGCGTCTTTCCATTCGGGAAGGTCAATCATACGTATCATTTCGTTCATTACCTCAAAACCACCCATAATAGTCATTAAATGATTCGAAGATTCCAGCTTGGGATCACATTCACTGGTGATGATTCCCGTTGCCGGATCGAAACCCAGCGCTTTGGGTCCCGTAAAGATACGGTTGGGCAGGGCTGCTATACTTTTCATTCCGGCTACGATCTTATCCCGGTAAACAGTGTTGCCTGTACGCTCCCACTCCGTCATCCAGTTTCCGGCATACGCCAGCCAGTCCGGACCGATACGCAGTCGGGCAGGCGCCGTACAGGGATATTCACTGCGAGGCTGTGCCAGCCGCATAGGGTCTAATTCATATAGTTTCTGATCGGCATCCTTTACTTCAGTCATCAAGTCACCGCAACGTTCATCGGTAGTGAGATAATAATAGAAACGGTTCCATGCAGCCTGACTGATCCGGGCTTCTTTGGCACCGCATCCCCAATGGCTGACATTATGTCGGCTGCCTAATCCCGCGTTCGGTCCGATATGGTAAACGTCCACTTCGGCTGTATGACGGGTCATAGCTTCTGCCATACGCCAGATATCTTCACGACCTGTACGCAGGAAGTTGTACCACAACCACATATTAGAAGCCAGTTCCGTATTGTCCCAGGCAAATCCACCTATATCATAACGCCAAGTATGACGGACCGGGTCATAAGCATGCATCACATCTCCATAATTCCAAAAGCCATACCATTTATTCTGCTCTATGGCTTTACGATAAAAATCAATATATGCATCCAGGCGATCTTCTACCCGCGCACGAAAAGAAGTACTCCGGTCCGGAAGGCTCCATACGCCGAAAGCCTGCTGTGCATGAAGATAGTCCGGCGTGGGCAGCAATATTCCCGGTTCTGAGAGTGATTCAGCAACATCGGCAAAAGCCTTTTTTCCTGCATAACCTTTCTGTGGAATAAGTGTGAGTGTAGTGGTGCGGGCAATGCCATAAGGAGTACTCATTCCCTCCTGAACATCTTCGTAGCTGGCATTCAGATCATGAGCGACATTATCGTAGTGACGTAAGTCCATCGGTTCTCCTTCGGGGCTCCATAACCATGCCGTGATCGTTGCAGATGAAGTTTTGGCACCCGATATTTCGAGGGATGAAGGATAAGACTGCCAAAAATCGTGCAGGCAGAGTCCCAAACCTCCCGTAATATCACCGACAAAAGCATAACCTCCGCTACGGGTGCCGGAGAAAGTTCCTATCCAAGGATTATTGTCATTGGCACGTTTGCGAATGGAGAAAGCATCAGCAGAGAGTTGAGACAAGCGATAATCGTTCCATGAAGCCCAGTTATCAAGAAGATCACGATTCTTCCCGTCAAAAGCCTCGTAAGGCGGAATGCGTTTGCCATCCATCTGTTGCTGTTGCAGAGAAAGTGTATCCTCTTTGCCGAGTGTCAGTTTACGCCGTCCTGCCAGCGGTTGTACCGGTTCACTCCAGACGCCTCCATTGGCACAAGAGAAAGCGACATGACGGTTATAAAGAGCTTCACGCATAGGAGCATCCATACGAATGCCCAAGGAACGAATAAAATCCTTATTTTGATCTCCGTCGTACACAAAGCTATGTACGATCTTGATCTGCTCACTTCCGGCGTAGAAGTAGAGACGGACTACGAACGGAAGCCACTCCCGTCCGGTTTCACTTCTGTGGGTGCCTTCCAGTTTGACGAGTGTCCGCACCTTACCTATACGTTCTACTGTGGCCGATGTCAATCTTCCGGTATAGTTAGTAAAAGTGATTTGAGAAGTATTTTCAAGGACCGGTTCGCTTTGAGTGTTGCATACAAGACGTGCTTTTTCACCGACTTTCACTCCTTCACGGAACAGACTGTCAATCATAAAATCTCCCTGACGAGGGATGTAAGCGGAAATAATTCCTGTCTCTATGCGGATACTTTGAGGTGTTTCAACAACAGATAGGGATAATTTATTGCTACGATCATCGGCAGTCCTTGAAGATGCTTTTTCTTTTGACTTTTTTCCGGTCTTTTTGAGTAGCAGTTTCTCCGTATTTTTCGGAATAACTCCGGCTATCCCTTTCCATTTCACAGAACCATCGGGCCAGTAGGCCAATGCCCAAGTATCTGTCGGAAGCATTTCACCTTTATCGGTCATCAGCTGCAAAGTGTGCTCCGGGTATAATTCTCCTTCATTGAAGGGAACTCCCAGACTTACCGCTTTGTTTTGCTGCGGAGTATTACCGATCCAGTGTAATGGTATTTCAGAAGTTTCCTGCGACGAACATTCATAATGAAAATTGGCGATACGAGTTCGGGACAAGGTGGTACGAAAGCCGAACCAACCTTCCGTAAGGGGTTCGGCATCGCGGAAATCCACCAATCGCACTCCATTTATATAATAACTAACCCTATTATTTTCATTCGTTATCTTGATATGATACCACTTGTTTGCCTCCAACAAATGGTCGGCATCTGTATATTCTTTCAAGATTGCGGGACGGGCTTTTGCATTTGTAACAGCCGCTTCGTTGCCGTCATAACGGCGAAAACGTGTAGTAGAATTATGATTCCCACCGTATCCCATATAGTAAAGTTGCAGGGAATAACAGTTCAGAAAGATGCCATTACGCCATTTCTCACGTTTCCATATATCATCGGGATACTGAGGATCCGAAGCCATCCAAAAACAATTCAAATCACTCAAGCGATCGCCTTCTGCCTCAACAACAACGCACGCATCGTACTCAATGGTTACCTTGCCACTCATCTTTTCTTTTCGCCAAAGAGTTAAGCCTTTGGGAGAAAGAATTTCAGCGGTATCACCACGAAAGGTTACTTTATAATCCGGAGATTCGGACTCTACTTTCCAGTATTTATGAAACTGGCGGGCGTTGAGTCCGGAGGCTTTATTATCTTGGGCGTTCGATGCCAAAGTAATAAGCAAGAACAAAAAAATAGATATGCTTTTCATATGCAAATAAACTATCTGATGTTGCAAAAATAAGAAAGGTCATCAAAGAAAGAAATAGAATATCATTCATTTCTATGTCTATTTGTGCAACCATTACATATTTTTCCAGTTTTACTATGTTTCCAATAGAAAAAGATTGCCACTTATTGTCTCATGAATCTTAATAATCCATACGCAATAAGTGGCAATAAGATAAGAATAACACTCTAATCTATTTTTATTCAATCAGAATCACTGTATAAACACCAGTTCTCCGACCTTCTCATCTGTACTAAAAACAACTGAACAAAGTCCATCTTTTATTTGAAGGATTTCCATTCCTGCCAAAATGAGTTCTTGAGGCTCCTCTGCCTCCTGATTACTTAAAATTAGAAGTTTAGCATTATCCTTTGCTCCTACAGAAGAGTCACCATCCCACGAGAGTATAAATTGTTTTCCTTCCATCAAATTAGTGACAGCAATACTACATACCTCTTGCGTTATCGCCCAATTGTTAGCCTTATTAAGTTCTATCATATCTCCCCAGACAAATCGCTGCGTATCAGTATTCAATACCTTTGATACAATTACGATATCTAAGGTAGCAATATGTCCCTCCATATCGGTTACTTTCATTGTCACCTTTCCGTATTTCTCTCCCTTGATATAAATTAGATTCTCACGGTATTTAGCTGACGCATACCCCTCGTCAGAAAAAGACTTTTGGAGGAATATTTTCAATCATGGAGCAATTTGACTCCACATTGTCATCTGT